>Ga0214923_10000008_pt1 | contig 282856 bp, 255 predicted proteins | sample LL1510_MetaG_FD_177993 | JGI IMG/M metagenome (GOLD analysis project Ga0214923, IMG submission 177993) | Freshwater microbial communities from Lake Lanier, Atlanta, Georgia, United States - LL-1510 | ecosystem: Environmental > Aquatic > Freshwater > Lake | place: USA: Georgia | collected... | reverse complement strand
ACCTCCACAAAAGGGACGCCACGGTGATGTTCAGCAGTACTGGCAGGTAGATCAGGCTACGGTACACCCCTTGACGTTTGGGAAGCGCACTGACACCGGCGGCTAACCCCAGAGACGCAAATAAATTAAGGGGGACGGTTATAAAAACAAACAGCCCAGTCACCAACAAAGAACGATGAAAACGTGCGTCCTGCAAAGCCTCCAGATAGTTTCCCCCGCCCACCCAGCGGGGAGGCAACCCAGAGAGCATCTCCCAATCAAAGAAGCTCATCCCCAGACCAAAGAAGGTTGGCCCGACAAAAAAAACCAAAAAGGCTGTAGCAAACGGCAGCAAGAAAAGAACAGCTGCCCAAGAGAAGCCCGCCTGACGATTCATCGATTCCCTTGGGCTAAGGACTGCCGGTTCCGATTGCGCTCCAGCACCGCCTCCGCCTTCTCCTGGGCGAGACGAAGGGCGGTGGATGCCGGCACCGTTCCGCGAAGCACTTTTTCGCCCGCCCGATAAAACTCATCCTGTACTTCCCACAAGGATGGGATTCCCGGAGTGAAAACGAGATGCGGGATTTCAGAAGCCAAGTTGGCTTGAGGTCGAAGAGACCGAAACTCGCCACTGGACAGCAAGCTCTGCCGGGCCGGTAACTGTCCGACCTTGGCCCACTCCAGCGAGTGAGCAGACAAAAACTGGATCAGTCGCCAACTAGCGCGACGGGATGCATCCGACAATCTAGGAGCCAGCCCCATAAGATGAGTGCTCCCAAAAGAGGCGGCCTGGTTCCCAAGTTGAGGCAAAGGTTGCACGTCAAAATCAAAGGCACGGTCCCCCTTCACATCCGCCAACATCCAGATTCCTGCCATTACCATACCGATGTTCCCCTGCCGAAATCCGATCCAGGCATCGTTGCTTTCCGGCGGTGGAGTCACGCCATATTTCCCCACTAGTTCCCGCAAAAAATCAAGACCCTCCACATTCTCCGGCGAGTCTAGCACCGGGTGGAGAAGATCCTGGCTCATAAGTCGCCCCCCAAATTGATAGCAGGATGTAAGCGCAATGAGATTGGGGTCGGCAATTCCGAAGCCCCAGATTTCCCGGTCCGGAGTACTCAACTTCCGAAGGGCGGTCCCTGCCTCAAGAAACTCAACCCGGTCTTTTGGAATTCTTGGATTCCCTGAGGCATCGATCCAACCAGCTCTCCGAAATAGGTCGAGGTTGCAGTAAAGACCCAGCATGTGGACATCAAGTGGCCAAGCCACGAGACGACCATTCCACTGGAGCTTGGGGCGGATCACTGGGACCAAATCTTCCAAGGCATCGCCCCCTTGGACCTCAAGAAGACTGTCCATATCCGCCATCATTCCGGCAGAGGCGAAACGCGGCATCATCCCCGCATGCAGAATAAAAACCTCGGGACTACGCCCCCCTAAACCGGCAACAAAGAGTTTGTTGTAATAAACACCCCAATCGATTCGCTGGAGGCTCACCTCTACATCTGGGTTCTGGCGGTGAAACTCCCGGATCAGCTCTACCATCCTTTCGCCATCAGGTCCGGTAAATCCGGTCCAAAAATTGATCGGGATCCTATCCGAAACACGAAATGTTGGGGAAGACCAGATCCAGAAACCTCCGGCCAACACGACAGCAATAACAATCCAACCCCACACTCCTTTATTTCGAAGCATTAGGATTCTATTTTAAGGCCTGGCAGGCGAATGGAAATCAAATGTCGGAATGACTAGAGACTCCTTTATCAAAGTGCGCGGTCCTATTTTCCACTTCACCCGCGGGAGAAAACGAGAAAACTCAGAGGGTAGATCAAGCTTGGGCAGAGCGTCTCGCCCGAAGCAATGCCCAAGAGGCTAATCCCATAAACAAAAGGGAACCCGTGCTGGGCTCGGGAACAGCAGCATAGTTCACCATGATATTGTTTCCAGACTGGGCAATGACAAAGGATGCTCCAGACCGTGCAGTGGCGAGCGAATTGCCGGCCGCGTCTAGGAACGTACTGTTCGCGAGGCTGAGGTTAGAGAACCCGTTTGTGTTTCCCGCAACCATTAGGAAAGTCCAACTCTGGTCCGCGTCCCAAAAGGAGTTAGACCAATCCACCGACGATCCCGCGAGTGTGCTTCCGAAATCGAGCGTCATGCTAGCCCCACTACCGGCCAGCAGGCTTCCTCCGACAGAGATTCGGTCAAACAACGTTGTGTCGCTGCTGGTATTACCGAAAAGCTCCCAAACGAGGTTACTGCCGGTAGCCAAGGTGAGATCCGACGAGAAGGTCATCTGGCCTGGGGAATTGCCAGCAGCTAGGATTCCACTCACGATGCTAGCCCCTCCGATAGTTCCCGACCCCTTTAGGAGGGAGCCACTAGCGACATTTACCCCACCTGCCAAAGAGCCGTTGACCGTAAGAGTGCCTTGGCTGACGGTGGTAGATCCTGCGTAGGTGTTCGCACCGTCCAATCTCAGGATACCAGAGCCAGCTTTGGTGAGGCCCCCTGCGCCCCCCATACCCTTGGTCACCCAGACTTCCTTGTCCGTAGTGTTAATCGTCGCCCCTCCGGATTTAATCTCCACTGTGTCCGCTTGAATGAAGTTGGTGCTGTTATCCCGAGCGAGCAACGTACCCCCGTTAAAATTAAAGACCCCAGTGGTCTCCGCCCTGGTGTCGGCCACTCCTAGAATCGACAAGTTTCCCCCGTTGAGGTTGTAGGTTCCCTTTTGCAGTAAAACGTAGTCCGCGTTCACCGTGCCTCCGCTCTGATTCACATCGCCCCGGCCCGTCCAAGTCAGATCGGCTGCATCCCCCACTACAATGCCGCCAGTCGCTTGGTTCCAAGTGCCCCCGCTGATATTCAATATGCCATTTCCCCAACCCCCCACAGCCGTGTACTGGCCAGCGTTGACCACACCCGTACCGCTTAAGTTCACGGTCCCGGTACCCGTTCCGTAATCAGCAATCCGGAAAGAGCCCCAAACGTTACCGATAGCATTATAGGTGCCTCCACTGATGTTGATCGTGCCCGAGGCCCCCTCGTTCGCAATAAAGGTTGCCGCGCGACTCTCGAAGGTTCCCCCGCTTAAATTCATTACTCCGGTGCCTATGTTGGCACCTCTTGTCCATCCGACCGCCAGATCGCCTGCCGAGAAAGTTCCCCCGCTTTGGTTGAACACCTGATTACCGGCAATACCCACCTTGGTCCAATACTCGGTCCTAGTGCTCCCACCTGTCTGCAAATATTCACCAGCGTGCCAATTTTCCCATCCCATGATCAGTTGCTGAGGGTTAAAGTTTCCGCCTGAACCTACCTGCAGGGTACCGTCAAAGATGTAAGCGTCGTTGCCCGGACCGGGGATACCATCCGGAGTAAGAGACCCATCAATCGCAATCCATTTGGAAGCGTCACTATAAGGAAACGTCGAGTTGGGATTGATCCAGAGTCCAAAAGGTGCAGCCATCGACAAGCTGGGAAGTGCCAGCAAGACAATAAGGCTGACGGTAGTGAATTTTTTGCGCCTCAACTGAACTGTTTGGGTATTTTTCATATTGATAACCTCCATAAGAGAATTTGCTTGCGGATGATAAAATCACCATAGCAACAAGTTTCAAAAAGATGGCAATTTTTGGCGTAGTTTAGGAACTTCATAGACACGCTTTTGGATTTTTATTTAGAGAGTTGTTATCAGTCTAAGGAACATTTTTCGCGAGCCTGAAGGAACCGATACAGAGAAGTCCTTTCTCAAAAATCCATCGGGAACGCCAGCTGTGTTTGCCGAAGCAGTACCGGCTGGATTGCTGCTCAGAGGGAACCAGGTAATTAGGTCATTCGAATATTCACCCGAGACCGTAAACGAGCTCGCACTGGCGTTGTTTCGGACCAATGCGGAAAGTGTCAATACACCACCAGTGAATGTCACTACCGGCGCCGCGGATGCCGCCGATGGACCCGAGGCACCACCAATCGCATACTTGCTCAGCAGTTCCGGGGTCAGCGTCTGACCACCGCTCCACGTTGCAAAGCTGACACCCGAAGCCACTGTGGTGAACGTGGCTTTCCCGGAGAGAGGACTAAACTGACCTGTCTGCCCCGCCGCCAAGCCATTGAATATGACGGATGGATTCCCATTGAGCGTCCCGGGGAAGATCGCCACTTGGCCGTCTGCAGGCGCGGCAACAAAGTTCACGGTCAGGGCCGCGGGGGTCGCATTCGCAGTGAAACTAGCCGTCTCGATTCGCAAGGTACCCTCCTGGACTGTGGTGGATCCGCTGTAGGTGTTGGGAGCTGAAAGAGTTAGGATTCCAGCGCCCTGCTTGGTAAGGCCACCTGTTCCGGAGAGGATTTTCGCAATTGTGACATTGTGGGTCTGTGTATCGATTTTTGCGCCACCTGCTTGAATTACCGCAGTATCCACTTGAACGAAGTCAGAGTTATCCGTCTTAGCCAACAGCGTTCCCCCATTAAAATGAAACACACCCGTCCCCGGAGCGGATATGTCTTGTACGGCATTTGCCGCAAGAACCCCGCCGATAAGGTTGTAGGCCCCCTGTTGCATGTAGATATAATCCGTATTCACCCTACCACCGCTCTGGTTCACATCCCCGCGACCAGTCCAACTGTTGTCCGCAAAATCTCCTACCACGATGCCTCCGTCGTTCTGATTCCAGGTTCCACCGCTGATATTGAGGGTACCGTTGCCGTTTCCACCCACCGCCGTGTACTTGCTGGCATTGACCACCCCACTGCCACTCAGATTCATCGTTCCTGTGCCGGTACCAAAATCGGCGATGCGGAACGATCCCCAGGTGTTCCCCGCAGAGTTAAAGGTTCCTCCGCTGATGTTGATGGTGCCCGTCGCCCCTTCCAAACCGACAAAGGCAGCTCCGCGAGCATCAAAAGTGCCTCCAGTTAAATTCATCACCGCGGTGCTCAGATTGGCATCCCTTTTCCATCCGACCGCCAGATCACCTGCCGAAAAAGTCCCCCCGCTCATGTTAAACACCTGATTTCCGGCATTGCCCACCTTGGTCCAACCCTCGGTCTTAGTGGTGCCGCTGGTCTGCTCAAAAAAACCGTTGTCGCTGGCCTCCCATCCCATGATCAACTCGGCGGTGCTGAAGCTTGCCCCATTGGTTAGCCGAAGGGTCGCGTTGGTTACGCCAACGCCATTGACAATATAAGTTGGGGCGTTGGTCGCCACCACACTGCCGGAAATCTCCAAAGTGCCATCCACCACCCGGGTTTCCCCACCGTAGCTATTGGAGGCAGTTAACCTCAGGATCCCTGGCCCCCCTTTGACCAGTCCGCCTGCACCGGTCATTGACTGATTGATCCAGATTTCGTGTTCCCGCGTATGAATCAGAGCCCCGCCAGCCTTAATTTCAACAGTGTCGGCTTGCAAAAAGTTGGTGTTAGCCGCAGCCGCCCAGAGGACACCCCCGTTGAAATTAAAGACTCCGGTGGTCTCCGCCTTGGTGTCAGCCACCCCATAGGCCGACAAGTTTCCCCCGTTCAGATTGTAGGTTCCCTTTTGCAGAAAAACGTAGTCCGCGTTCACCGTGCCTCCGGTCTGATTCACATCCCCTCGGCCCGTCCAAGTCAGATCCGCGGCATCCCCCACCACAATGCCGCCAGTCGCCTGGTTCCAAGTTCCTCCAGTGATATTCAGGGTTCCGTTGCCGCTTCCACCCACCGCCGTGTACTGGCTGGCATTGACCACACCTGTGCCACTGAGATTCATTGTTCCTGTGCCGGCACCAAAATCGGAGATTCGGAAAGATCCCCAGGCATTGCCGCCCGAATTAAAGGTTCCTCCGCTGATGTTGATGGTGCCTGTTGCCCCTTCCAAACCGATAAAGGTTGCCGCACGGCTCTCGAAGGTTCCGCCGCTTAAGTTCATCACGCCGGTACCGACGGACGAGGTGACCGGATTGATCCAGCCCACCGCTAAATCGGCAGCCGAAAACGTCCCCGCGCTTTGATTGAACACCTGATTTCCGGCAATACCCACCTTGGTCCAATACTCGGTCCTAGTGCTCCCACCCGTCTGCAAATATTCACCAGTGTGCCAATTTTCCCATCCCATGATCAGTTGCTGAGGGTTAAAGTTTCCGCCTGAACCTACCTGCAGGGTACCGTCAAAGATGTAAGCGTCGTTGCCCGGACCGGGGATACCATCCGGAGTAAGAGACCCATCAATCGCAATCCATTTGGAAGCGTCACTATAAGGAAACGTCGAGTTGGGATTGATCCAGAGTCCAAAAGGTGCAGCCATCGACAAGCTAGGAAGAGCAAGGACGGTAAAAAATGTGGAAATCAGTAGGCACGTGGAGCAGAGCCAATTACGGTGAAGTTGGCCATTTGTCATTGAATCATATCCTTATATATTAAATTTGCTTGTGTTAGTGAAAATCGCCATGGCAACAAGTTTCAAAAGGATGGCATTTTATGACAAACAAATTTAACCCCCTGCGTTCTAACAAAATAACTAAGGTTCTTGTCATTGGTTGTTGACCTTCAATCTCAAAAACATTCTTGTCTCACTCAGAATCGGCGCTTCAAAAACCCGACGCTGGCAACCCGCGGGAACTCCGTTGGTATTGTCAGAGGGAGTTCCCAGCCGGTTTGTCGCCAAGTCGACCCAAGACGATGCAGAGGAAAGATTGTTGTTGGTCTGGGCAAAAACAGTGACCGCAGGGTCATTGGTTCTGACGACGGCGGTCAAACGAAGAACCCCAGAGTTGATGCTCAAACTGGTCGGTTCGCCACTTTGCCCCGGGGCCGTTGCCCCACCCACCCCGTAGGCCAACAGAAGGTCTGGGGTCATCGTCACTCCAGACCCCGCCCAATACTGGAATCCGGTAACGGTTGCCAGAGTCACTTTGCCGGTCAACGGCGAGAAGGAGGCTGTCTGGAATTTTCCCAAACCGCTGAAGGTGCTCGTTGGGTTTCCATTCAGGGAACCCGGTAGAATGGTGTACTCGCCATCAGGCGGGGTGGAGAGAAAACTGACCGTCATCGTCGACGGGCCGATCTGGGCGGTAAAGTTCGCCCCGGGAATTTCCAAAATACCCGCCTCCACCTTGGTCGACCCCAGGTAAGCCAGTGAACCCGATAGCGTGAGCTTCCCAGTACCCCGCTTGGTCAAGCCACCGGGCCCGGCCAGAGGCTGCGCGATCCTCGTCCCGTACCCTTGTGTGTCGATGATGGCCCCGCCGGACTGAACCGTCGCCGTGTCGACCGCCAGAAAGTTGGCATTGTCCACCCTGGCCTGCAGCACGCCTCCGTTGAAATTAAAAGTTCCCGTCGCGTTGGCGGCCTCGTCGGCCACTCCCGCCACGGACAAGGTGCCCCCGTTGAGGTTGTAGGTTCCCTGTTGCACGAGAACATACCAGGAGTTCAAAGTTCCCCCGCTCTGATTCACCTCCCCCTGCCCCAAATATGTGGCATCGGCCTTCTGCCCCACGAACAGGTTTCCGGCGTTCTGATTCCACGTTCCCCCGGTCACATTCATGGTTCCCTTGCCGAATCCCCCTACCCAGGTGGTGTTGTTGGCGTTCACCACGCCCCCGCGCAGGTTCACGATGCCGGTTCCCATGGAATTGGTATTGGGCCAGTTCCCGATCCGGAAAGCTCCCCAACCGTTTCCGGTGGCGTTCATGGTTCCGCCCGCCACGCTCAGCGTCCCTGTCCCCTCCAGGCCGATGAAGCTAGCCGAGCCGACATTGAAAATCCCATGCTGAATGGAGAACTCGCCCTTGGAGGAAGAATGGACCCAACCCACGGCCAGATCCGCACAGCTCAAGGTCCCGGTGCCCCGGAGATTCACGAAACCGGAGGATCCTTGGTTTTCTCCCACCGTCAAAAATCCAGCAATCTGGTTCGTGCCGCCCGACTGATCGAGGGAAGCAGTGCCGTTGATCCCGATTCGCATCCAGCCGTCTTGGGTTACGCTTCCCCCATCTTGGAACATAGCACCCAGGCTTCCCATGCTGGAGCCCACCCGAATATCGGTGAGTCGCCAGTTGGGGTCACTGGCCGACACGGAGACCGTGCCATCGTCCTCCACGATGGCCACGTCGCCCAACCCGGGAATCACGCTCCCCTGCCATCGTACAGCCAGATTGTAACTGCCGTTGGTTCCCGGAGGTGTGGCAGCCACGCGCCACCCGCGGATATCGGAATCATCCGCCGCCCGGCCCACATAACTGCTCCCGTCCGGATGCAAGGCCAGCGACTGCACCAAACCACCCGTCCAGTTGAGGGTCAATCGGCCACTGTTGGTCTGCCATGTGCCACTTTGGCCGGAGGAGGTCAGGAACGTTCCGTTGGCGGCATAGGTGACGTAGGTGATGTTGGTCCATCCGGTCTGGTGGACCCAGGAACCTGGTAGCGCCGTGGCGGCCGCAGAGGGATATTGGGTGATCGGCTCTCCCACCAAGGGCCAACCGTCGCTGTCCCAAAACAAGGGGCGCACCTGCAGCGCACGGACCAGGTCCTTGGTCCAAATATGATTCACGAAAAGATCATAACCGGTGCTTTGACCAAGCAGGACGTCGTTGTGGCCGGTGTTGCGCCATTTTCCGTAGGGAGCCAATAAGGGGGTGGCGAAGCCATTGGTCATCGATCGGCCCAGTCGGTCCACGTAGGGCCCGATGAGATTGGTCGAACGACCCACCCGCACGTTGTAGCTCTCGTAAACGTCGTAAGAGACAAACAGGTAGTAGTAGCCGTTTTTCCAAACTACTGTGGGGCCCTCAATGCCGGGCCCAGCCCCATTCGTCTGAGCACGGGAGGCGATTTGGTATTTTCCAGTACCCACACCCTTGCCAGTCGTGCGATTCAACGAAGCGACAAAAATCCCGCTCCAGTAGGAGCCCCACATCAGCCAGTTTTTATTGACGTTGTTGCCCCCCGCCCCGTTTTCCCCCGCAGCCTCCACATGCATTTTTGGATCGATCGCATTGTAGCCACCTGGATCGTCCACAACCGACTCGAGGACGAGCCCCTGATCCGTCCAGCCGTAGGAACCACTCGTAGGGTCCAACGTGTTGGCCGTGGCTAGACCGATGACCGAGCGCTGGCTACCAATAGTGGAGTGACTGTAATACATCCGATACTGGGTTCCGTATTTGGTGATTTGCGGAGCCCAGAAAAGGTTGCTAGCCAAAGACGGATCTACGGGAATCGGAGACCAGGATGGGGATTCGTTGTTTGGAAATACCCGAGGCAGGGCCACCCAATTCACCAAATCCGTGCTTCGGACTCCCGGAATTCCCGCACCGCTCCCGTACATATAGAACCAGCTTCCCTCCTTGATGATCGTGGGATCGCCCATGTTTTGCAGGACGGACGGGGGACGGGCCGCGGCTGGGTTTCCCCACTCAATCTCAGCTGCCGAAACTTTCCCATGGAAGACGAAAACAGGAACGAGCGAAAGACTCAGAAAACGGGCAAGCCACATGTGTGGATTTACTTGCATAGCACTAGTTTAAATAGGGTCTCACCTTTCGCTAGACCTTGATTTGGACATGCCCAAGGCAGTTTTTGCCATGCCTACTTATCGTTGACTGGCAAGGAGGCTTAGGAGGATATTTATCGCTGTCGCCAAAGTCCCCAAGCCGGATCCACGCTAGGGACTGTGCGGTCCCATGTTTCCGCCCACTTTAGTTTCTCAACGTGTCCATCCACGAAAAGGTAGTTGGCCGCCCCAGAATGCCGGGCGGTGGCCACATTATTGCTGTCTGATTTGCTAATGCCACCCCCCAATGCTGTGTTTTGGCTCACATGGTGGTAGTACTTGAATTCCCCGTCACAGACCAAGATGGATTTGGACGGACTGACAAGCTGGACAATCTTTAGCGGGATATTTCCAGGCATGGATTGGCTCGAAATATTTAACCGGTAGGAGTAACGAAAGTTGCCATAGGGTCCTGTGTAAAAAATATTGGTCTTACAGGTGTCGGCCGGACAGAGAAGCGGGGTCGAAGTTTTTTCGGTATAAACTCGGTTCCCACTGCTACCCTTGGATCCGACTTCCATGTAGTCCAGAATCAAAACGTCCCATCCGGGCCAACCAGGGTACCCATCATTAAACCAAGCCATCGGCAAATTGCCGTCGTTCTCCGCCGCGAACCGCTGAAATCCAACCCCCATCTGTTTTAAATTATTTGCACACTTAGCAGTTTTGGCGGCATCCAACCCTTTTTTGATCGCAGGAATTCCCAAACCAGCTAGCAGCCCAATAATTGAGATCACAACTAACAACTCCACAAGGGTAAATCCTTTTGAAAGGAGCGACTGGGGCGTGACCTTCACAGTGACACAGTGCCGTTTTCCACAACCTCCTAACATGTCTGAGTCAACATTTAGCATAGCCGAACTAATCTTGCTTTTTTTTCAACTCAAACCCGGAGCGGTAATCACTTGGACTGACCCCTATCACTCTCTTAAAGGCACGCGAAAAAGAGAATGAATCGGCATAACCAGTCATCGCTGCTACCTGCTGAAGCTTGTAGTCGAAATGCAACAAGAGTTCGGACGCATGCCGAATCCGGATCTCCTCCACCAAGGAGCCAGGACTTTTCTTGTAGTGTAGCCAAATTTCCCGATACAGCTTGGATACGGACAGGCCGGCCAAGCGGGCCAACTTAGGCACGGACCATTCCGCGGCAATGTTCTCTTCCACTTTTTTGATAGCGTTATGAATCTTTTCCCGTCCGCTGTCATCCCCCTCCCCAAAACCAAGACTGCGAGCCAAACGGTAGATTTGCAGCTCAATCAATTGGACAAGCCGCGCAAGCACAAGTGAACGATCTGGTGTAGAGTAACGAGTTTCCTCAAGAAAACTACGTGCCGTCTGGACAAGAGTGGAGGCACGAAAAGTGTTTGTTTTGCGGGCCTCACCCCCTGCCAAAAGCCCAAAAGCGTTCGGCTGGATGTGTAACCAGAAGAACTCGGCCGGCCGATTGGCACGGTAGAACCCCCGAAAACCGGCAGGGATAAAAAAACAGGAGCCGGATCGGTGCTGGATGGAGTGCTGCCCTTCGGGATGAACCTCCAACATCCCTTGCAAGACAATGCCCAAAATATGAAAGCCTGCGGCCCGTCTCTCCACAAAATAACCTCGCCCCGTCCGCGTAAAACCGCCCAGCAGAATGCCCACCCTTCGCAAGTCCTCCACCCCAGATTTTCCGTAGTGGAGAAACTGCTCATTACTCCCTCGAGGTATGGTGATGCCCTCCTGCATGGAGAGATTTTCATAGGTTCGGAATACCGCCTGACTTGGACCCGTGCCGTGCAGGATTGAAAAATGATTAAGATACTGTTCAGGATAGAATCCACGCAGGATCGTCGAAACCGAACTAGCCAAACCAGACCGGTCGAACGCCTTTTTCCCCAAGGCAATTACTCCCGGTGCCCGCCTAAGAACCTCTGGCTGAAAATCCGTCGTTTGTGCCGGCACCATAAGGACAGACTGTTCGCGCCTGGCGCGCTGAACGGTTTTCTCAAGTGAGGCACCCACGTCGATCTCCGCTTGAATCCCCAGGTTCCGCAAATCCCCCAGAACCTTGGGGGGCATATCGGACGAGAGAAGGAGGTCCATTCCCTATCCCCGGATCAGCGCATCTCCAATGGGGACGCAAGGATTGGCCATGCATCAACATTCCATGAAGCGGAATTCCGACTACCAGCAAATGGACATTTATTGGTGCTAAGATCACTTATTTTTAGATCTTTTTTTAGTTTTACGTTCCGATTAGCATGATTTTTGTGAAGCCGGTATTTGAAAATGTACGGTCCAAAGACGGGGGGTCCTTTGCCTGTCTGGAGTTTCGTGGTCCGGAATTCGAGTGTCCTTACCACTATCATCCGGAGTTGGAGATTACCTGGATCCTTTCCAGCGAGGGGCAGCGTATGACCGGAGATTCTTGGAGCAACTTTGCCGCTGGCGACCTCGCTTTTTTTGGCAGCGGCCTGCCTCATTTGTACCGCAACTGGAACCCTGGTCATGCCCATTCGCGTTACATCCAGTTTCGGGAGGATGTTTTCGGACACGATTTGTGGACAATGCCGGAATGCTTCCGAATCCGGAAATGGATCACCGAAGCTGGGCGAGGCGTGAGCTTTCACGGTCGGGCCGCCCGTGAGGCACAGGCATTGATGGAAAAGATCTACTCAGTCCGCCCCGGCGTTCTGCGGATCGGCATGCTACTGGAACTTCTCGATCGGATGGCAAGGGCGGGGACGGGCCGCCCCCTAGCCAGCGAAGGGTACCGCGCCGAACCGGTGAAGGAACGAACGGGAAAAAAAATGTACGAGCTCCTCCACTACGTGGAGGACCACTGGACCGAACCGCTTCGCCTCGAGGAGGCGGCCCACCGGGTCAAGATGCACCCTCGTTCCCTCAGCCGTTTTTTTCGAAGGGAAATGGGAACCACCTTTCAGGATTATGTGGTGGAGGTTCGGCTGGGCCGGGCGGCACGCCGTTTGATTGAGGATGAAAACCGGGTTTCGGAAATTGCCTTCGCCTGCGGTTTCAACAACCTTTCCAACTTCAACCGCCTTTTTGCCCGCCGTTATCGGTGTTGCCCGCGTGATTATCGCCGGCGTCTGATCGAATCAAAATCAGATCGTTGACAGGTTTCCTCCAATCCAGTCCACGGGCTCTGCCCTGGTGACGCGGGCCAATTCAGGAACGGGATCCCAAAGGCGGAACCCCGGGCGCTCCAAAAACTGGAAACGCTCCGTCCCAGGCAAAAGGTTGGATCCGGACCTGACGGTCCCATCCCGAACCGGGTCGCCGAGCCGAATGGTACACAATCCAATCCGTTCCTTCGCCGTCGGTGGTAAAGGAAGCGTGGCCGGGGGCACGGATCACATGGGTGGAGGCAAACACGGGGCGCGGCCTTTTCTGCCAAGCGCTTGGATCCAAAGGATCGGCCCCGGGGGGAAGCGAAAGAAGTCCCAGACAATAGTGATCCGACCAACTGCCGGCCGCGGAATACACCACGTGGGTCCAGCCGTTTTTCTGCAGGACCTGTGGTCCCTCATTGATGGTGGGAAGGCCATCCGGCCCACCGGAACCAAGCCGTTCCCATTCGTGAAGCGGCGAGGAAATGAGCACGCGGGACCCAGACGGCGTGAGCGGATCCTTCATCGGACAAAGGTAAAGATGCTGGGCGGTGTTTTGATCCCCTTCCCAGCCGGACCAGAGATAGAACCAACCACGTTCCGGATGCCTCAGCAGGGTACCGTCAATCGCCCAGCGATCTGGCTCCAGGGCAAGCGGCCCGTGGAATTCGTAAGGGCCGACGGGATTGGAGTGACCGCGTACCAAGGCCACCATGCGGTGGTGCGCGTTGTCACCGTCGTCAGCCGCCACATAAATGACCCAGCCCCCTTCCATCGCATGGAGTTCCGGCGCCCATAGCTCCCGAGAAAACTTTCCACCCTCCGGGCCCCGCCATGCCAACACCGACTCTTTTTCTGCCAAGGCCGGCAGGCTCGAGGCACGCCGCACGCACACGGCATCGTTGGTGCTATTGCTGTGGCAATAGAGAAACTCGTTTTGATGGCACAGGACCCATGGGTCGGCTCCGGAATCCAGCAAAGGGAGACGGCCGGAAAGAATCTCCTGCGTTTTCAATCGCGCATGCCGCGGACATCCGCATCCCGCTCATCCCTGCCCACATAACTATCGCCGTCCGGATGAACAAAACATTTCTCGGTTTGGCCCGAAGACCAGTGCAGATGCAAGATTCGACCATGACACTCCCATCGGCCCTGAGCCCCGCGGCGATCCCGGAGTATTCCGTCAGGCTTAAACTCCACCCTAGGGGCATCCCGCCAGGCTACTTGGTGAATCCACGTCCCTTCCATTTTCGGTACTCTTAGTTCATGGGGTCTGGTCAAAACTTCCCCCACCAAAGGCCACCCATCCTCCGACCAAAACATCGGTCGCACCTGCAGATCACGGCTCGTTTCCATCAGGGTGTGATTGACGAAAATATCAAACCAGGGGCACTCATCCACCAAAGCACCGTTATGGCCGTTCCCACGATACTTTCCATAGGGGGCGATCACCGGCGTACCGCCGTCCCCTAGCAGGGGTTTTCCCATCCGGTCGAGATAAGGACCGGTAATGCGATCGGAGCGACCGACCACCACATGGTAATTCACTTGGTCGGCAAGGGAAACAAAGAGATAAAAGTGTTTGTTTTTTCTGACGATCACTGGCCCCTCAATTCCTGGGCCGGGATTTCCCTGCAGTCCGTTCCCCGGCGCCCGTGTCGCCACATGATGATGCTGAGCCCCGGGAATGATCTTCCCCGTCGATGCATCGGCCTCGGCGAGAAATATTCCGGAAAAGTATGAGCCCCAGACAATCCAAGGCTTGTCGGTTTCGTCGAGACAAACGCTGGAGTCGAGGGCGTTATAAGAATCCTTGCCGGTCTCGGATGACAGCACCAACCCCTGATCTTTCCATCCCCCTTTAGGATGCGCCGGGTCCAAAGCCTCGGCTGTGGCCAGCCCCAGCACGGAACGCTGACTGCCCAAGGTCGAGACTGAATAGTGCAAGTGCCAGAGCTTTCCTATTTTGCGGATGTCTGGAGCCCAAACGGAGTCGGCTCCGGGAATTTTTTCTTTGGCCCAGGCCGGAACAGGATCGGTGAACACGGAGGGCAAGACTTCCCAATTTACCAAATCCCGACTACGACGAGCCTCAATCCCCTGCCCGGTGGCATAGACATAATACCAATCGCCGTCTTTGGCGATGGTCGGATCAGGCAACTCCCAAAGCGGGGAGAAAGCGGGCCGACCGTGGGCTTCCGGAGGGAGCAACGGGGGCGCCTTTTTTTTATGTGCGGCGATCACGGAGTGCGATCTGCGGTGACCGGCTCCCGAGTCCCCCGGATATCGGTGTCTGCGGCATTGCGCCCGACGTAACTGTTGCCGTCGGGATGGAGAATACAGACATCCACGGCATCCCCTCCTTCCGGTCGTGGCCACTGCATGGTAAGCGTCTTTCCTTCGACTTTCCAAGTGCCTTGGGCGCCTGAGCGTGCCGAAAGCGTGCCGTTGCCCCGAAAAAGAATCCGGTGCACGTCCCCGAATCCGACCCGGTGGGCCCACCAACCCTCGAGCGGCTTGGGCTGGGCAGGAGGCGTCTGTAGAATGGGTTCACCGGCCAGGGGCCAACCGTCAGGAGCCCAAAAAATTGGCCGCAACTGCAAGTCCCGCGTGGCCCTTCGGTCGCGGGCGCCCTCCATCAAAACGTGATGCACCAGCAAGTCGTACCAAGGACAATCCCCCAGCAACACCCCGCAATGGCCTGGACCCACCACGTCTCCATAGGCCGCCACCAAGGGAGTTCCGTTCCCCTCCGTCATGGGCTTTCCAAGTCTATCCATATAGGGCCCGGTGATCAGTTTCGAACGCCCCACCTTGACGTTGTAATTCTTGAAATCGTTATGGGATACGAAGAGATAGTAGAAACCGTCGTGAAATCGCAGGATGGCCCCTTCAATATTCACGGAAGGGTTTGCGGCAATTCGGTGCTTTTTCCCGCCTTCCAAGAACTTGCCGGTGGCCGGATCGATTTCCGCCAGATAAATCCCCGCCCAAAAAGAGCCCCAGACCAGCCAAGGCTTCCCTGATTCGTCTAACAGCATCGCCGGATCAATGGCGTTGTAAGGATCCTTATTCGGGGTTGATTCGACCACCAGTCCCTGGTCTTTCCAGGCGGCCCCGGGCTTGTCGGGATCCAGGGATTCAGCCGTGGCCAGTCCGATCACCGATCGCTGGCTACCCACTCCGGTGGAGTAGGAGTAATAGCAGTAGTATTTGTTTTGAAACTTCAGGATATCCGGAGCCCAAACGATGGGCGTCACCGTGGGTATTTTTTCACGGACCCAGTTCGGCACCGGCCCGGGAAATACGGGAGGGAGAAGCTCCCAATTCACCAGATCTTTACTGCGCCGGATCGAAGCTCCGGTGCCACTGCTGAAGACGTAGTACCAATCCCCTTCGCGGGCGATGGTCGGATCCCCAACTTCCACGATGTTGGTGGGGGCGGCCACCGCCACCCAAGCCAAGCCCAAGAAAAGGGTGCTGATCCATCGCCGCATGCAAGAACTCACCATCGGAAAGAGCCTCACCTAGGGCTTGGCAAAAAGAAACTTTTCCTTCGGAAGTGCCTCGTCGGAAATCCTAATCTCATCAACCCACCCGCAGAAGGGATTATCCAGTTTTCCGGCCCAGAAGCCACGGCCGATCACCCATGTGCCCATGCTTTGGGCCATCGCCCCCCCCTCCACCGGAACGCTCTGTTCCAGGGTATAAGGCTTATCTTTCTCGGATTGCAAAAATAGCGAGGCGTTGTCCTTGGTCATCACAACAGCAAAAGCGTACCAGCGGTTTTTGGCGAGTGGCCCAATCGATCGCAGCATCCGATCCTTATTGGCCCCATCTGTCCACTGGACGATGAGGTGTTCACCCAGTTTCTGGGGATCGGCATCCTCCCGGGCAAAAGCAATCTGCATCGGGGGATAAGGCGAAGCCGGGTTGGGCTGGCCATCCTTGGTGAGAATTCCCCCAAAGGTTCCCGCGCTTTCACACTTAAAGGCGCCTTCCAAGGTCATTTCCTTAAAATCATGACTGTTAATCTCCCGTGCCGGGGTGGTGAATATATCCCGCCACTCACCTTTGACGGGAAAGCGGAGGGAGAGTTCGTTGGTTTTTCCAAGAGCGGCTACCTGTGAGGCAAGCACATCCGCTGCATATTCATTCGGGTTGGGTCCGTCGGCCCGCCGCATGGTGTTGCCTTTCCCGGAACTGTCCTTGAAAGAGTCCGCATCGGCTGGGGCGGAGGTGCCGGCGGGAAACCCGTCCCCATCAAAGCGCCAGTGGGCCACGGTTTCCGCGCGTGTGACCCCGGAAGTCACCGCCAAACCCAGCAAGAGGGCTAAGAGAATGGATTTATTCATATGGATATGGGGTTACAGAGTAGGAATCATTCCAGAGACGCGAATCCCAAGAAATGTCATTTTTTTTTATCTCCATATCTAAATATTCAGGGAATCAAACTCGATTTTTTCCGCAAGACGGGCAAGGCTGTTTCCCCTGCATGGCTGCCGTTCTCGTCCAAAATTTATGTAAAACGTTTCTTGGGGAAAAAAAATCCACGGGAAAGTTGGCGGTGGATCATGTTTCTTTCGAGGTGGAATCAGGGGAGTTTCTGGTGCTGGTCGGACCCTCGGGCTGCGGCAAATCCACCACCCTTCGGTTGATTGCCGGGCTTGAAGAGATCTCCTCTGGAAAGATCTCCATCGGTGGCAAGGAGGTCAACGATGTGCCACCCAAAGATCGTGATATCGCCATGGTCTTCCAAAACTACGCCCTGTATCCCCATATGTCCGTGTTTGAGAACATGGCCTTTGGGCTAACTCTGCGTGGTCTGCCTGCTCAGGAGATCCGATCCCGGGTCGAGGAAGCCGCTGCTATCCTGGGCCTTACTTCCCCTGACAATCTCCTCCCACGTAAGCCGAAGGCTCTTTCTGGCGGCCAACGCCAAAGGGTCGCCCTGGGCCGGGCGATGGTTCGTAAACCCAAGGTGTTTTTGTTCGATGAACCTCTTTCCAACCTGGACGCCAAAATGCGCGTGGAGATGCGTAACGAGATCAGCAACCTGCATCGTCGCCTCGGCGCCACCATGGTTTACGTCACCCACGATCAGGTGGAAGCCATGACCATGGCAGACCGGATCGTGGTCATGAACCACGGTCGGGTGCAACAGATCGCCACACCCAGGGAACTGTACGAGAGACCTGCGAACCGGTTCGTCGCCGGGTTTATCGGGAGCCCGCCGATGAATTTCTTAAGCGGCACTTTGACCAACTCGGGCGGCCCGTGGCGGTTCCGGGAAACTGCGAAAACGAATCCCATCACTTTGGTCCTGCCGGGCAACATCTCCGAGAGAATCCAAGGCTACCAAGGCCGTGAAATTGTCCTGGGCCTTCGACCGGAATCCCTGGAGGAATTCACGGAGAACATCACGGACCAAGGCGGGACTTTCGAGGCGCTCTTGCAGCGGGCGGAATCGGTGGTTCCCGAGACTCTTCTCTACCTCCAAACCGGCGGTCACCCCCTGGTCGCCCGCCTCCCCCGCTCAGAATTTCAACAGCCCGAGGGGAAGAAGATCCGGATTCGGGCGAACATGACCCAAGCTCACTTTTTCGATCCTCATTCCGGTCTTTCCCTGTCGCCATGAACTACCGCCGGTTGGGTCGTTCCGACCTTCAGGTTTCGGAAATCAGCCTGGGATGCTGGACCATGGGCGGAAAGAACTGGGTGGAGAATCACATGAACGGGTGGGCGGACGTGGACGAGGATGAAGTGACCACCGCCCTGAAATTGGCGGTGGATCGTGGCGTCAACCACTTCGACAACGCCGACGTTTATGGAAACGGCCGGGCCGAGCGCATGCTAGCCCGCTGTCTGAAGAAGCTGGGGCTCCGTTCGGAGGATTACATCATCGCAACCAAGGTGGGCCACTTCCGCGGCACCGCGGAGCACGCGTATGAACCCCTCCACATCCGTCACCAGCTGGAGCAGTCCCTCAAGAATCTGCAGCGGGATTACGTGGACATTTACTACCTGCACCATGGTGATTTCGGGCCACACGGAGAATGGCTCGAAGGGGCGGCCACCACACTCGAGGAGTTGGTCAAGGAGGGAAAGGTCCGGGTGAAAGGTCAGTCCGCCTACACTTCCGAGCATTTCGCCCGTGCCGTACCGGTCGTTCGTCCAGCTGTGTTGCAGTCGATCGGCAACATCCTTTGTCCCCAGTTTTTTCTGCCGGACAGTTCCGTGGGGAGATTACTCGAGGAGGGGGAAATGTCCTTCGTGGCTTTCAGCCCCCTGCATCAGGGAGTTTTGCTTGGTAAATATAATCCACACTGCCCCCCGGTGTTTGAGCCGGGGGATATCCGCAGTCAGGATCCAAAGTTCAAAGGTCCCGAGCTCAATCGGTTGAACCCCTTTTTAGAGGCCATGAAATCGCGTTTCGGATCCGAGCCGGCTCGGTTGGCGGCGGTGGCCATGCGCTACGTGCTCAATCATCCACGGGTCGCCTGCGTGATTCCAGGTTTCCGCAACGCCCGCCAAGTGGAGCAAAATCTGACAGCCGAAGCCCAAACCCTGGGTGAGGCCGATATGGCTTGGATTCAAAACGAGGTCGCTAAGCTCACTTCATGAAGCCCGTCCTGGAAAACTGCAGTTATGGGGGATGGAAAAACGCCGTCCGGTTGCGGCGAGATTCCTGGGAACTGGTCGCGCCCTTGGAAGTGGGCCCACGGATTCTTCGTTTGGCCCCTGTGGATGGCCCGAACCTGTTTTATGAAGATTCTTCCCAGCTCGGAAAGACCGGTGGCCAGGATTGGAGGATCTACGGGGGGCACCGGTTGTGGACCGCACCGGAAAACGAGGACTCCTACACACCCGATAACGAGCCGGTCTCTTTTGAACCCATCGGATCCAAGGGATTTCGACTCACCGGCGTCCCCAACCAGAAATCTGGATGGCAGAAGGGCATCGCATGTACCTGGCAGGAGAATGGCCTGATTCAGTTGGAGCACCGTTTAACCAACCTTCGATCAAAACCCCTCCCCCATGTGCCTTGGTGCCTGAGCGTGCTGGCGGCCGGCGGGACCGCTTTTGTCCCCCAGCCGGCTTATCAACCCCACCCCTCGGAACTTCCCCCGGGCACAAAGTTCTCCATGACCGACTATCTCCCCAACCGGCAACTGGTCCTATGGCCTTTTTCCAATCTCACGGATCCCAGGATCAGCCTCCATGAAAAATGTTGGTCCCTGGAGCAACGGCCGGGTTGCCGGGCGTTCAAGATCGGCTTTCGTCATACGGAAGGCTGGATTGGCTACCTTCTGGGAGATCTGTTCTTCGCCAAATGGATTCATCACGATCCCCTTGCTTCGTACCCCGACCGTGGGTCCAATGCGGAATTGTTCACCAATGGAGATATTTTGGAGGTTGAGAGCCTCGCTTCGGAAAAGTCGGTCCCCGGACATGGGGTCGTCACCCATACCGAGTGGTGGCACGTCGGTCAGGTCCCCTTCTCCAAGCAGGATCAGGCCGCCGTCTTGGATTATCTAAAAACTTTGCCGATCCCGGCGGTTTGAAATGTCCACCTCGTCGATTCTAGGCACCGCGACAGGGCGGTTGGAGGTTCTAGGCAACCACACCGACTATAACCAAGGCCTCGTTCTGGCCATGGGCGTGGGTTTTACCTTGGAAGTCCATGGGAAGAAGAGAGCCGATGAAAAGCTCCTGTTCCGGGCCAAGGATCTCGGTCAAAGCTGGGAGGGTTCCCTCGCCGATCTTTCCCCCCAACCGAAAACTGCTTGGGCCAACTACATCCTCGGGGTTTTGCAGGGACTCAAGGACCGAGGGGTCGGCCTAACCGGGCTGGAATTGGAACTAACCTCCAACCTGCCGATGGGAGCGGGCCTGAGCAGTAGTGCCGCCCTGACGGTGGCCACCCAGCGTTGCCTGCAAAAGTTGTGGGGATTCACGATGCCTGTCCTGGAAATGGCCAAAATCTCCCAAGAGGCGGAGCACCGATACGCGGGAGTGAAATGCGGCCCTCTCGATCCCATGGCCATCCTTCATGCCAAGAAAGATCATCTGGTCCTGATCGACTTCCGCTCCATGGAGGTCACAGCGATCCCCTTTTCCAAGGAGGCCTTGTTTGTGGTGGCCTCCTGCGGTGAGAAACACGCCCTGGTGGACGGGGAGTACAATGAGCGCCGCCAATCCTGCGAGGAGGCCGCCCGCCTCCTGGGTCTTTCTTCCTTGCGGGAGATTGGGCTGAACGAGCTTACGAAAAGAAAGGGCACGCTCCCCGAGCAGATCTATCGGCGCGCTCTCCACGTGGTCGGGGAAACCGATCGGGTGGAACGGGCGGTGGCCTGTTTAAAAAAGAATGATCTGCCGGGGTTTGGAAAGCTGCTGGATGAATCCCAACAAAGCTCACGCGTTAACTTTGAAAACTCGATCCCGGCTTTGGATAAGCTTTGCGAGGCCTCCCAACAATCCCCCGGTCATCTCGGCGCCCGCCTCAGCGGCGGCGGGTTTGGCGGATCCACTCTTCACCTGATTGAGGCGGTCGAGGAAGAAAAGTTCCTCCCTTCGTTTTCGGAAAAGACCAAAAACCAGCTCGGATACTCTTTAAAATATTTCTTAAGCCACCCATCCTGAAGGTTTGTTCGCTCCTCCTTTCCCCGCTGAATATGGAGGCTCTATGACCTGCGCTCCACCTTCCTGCCCGACACCTGCGCGGCAAAGAAGCGCAGCGTATCGGCGATATGCTCGGCCCAGTAGGGCCACTCGTGTCCGCCGGGGAATTCTTCGTAGGTGTGTGGGATGCCGGCCGCGTTCAACTGTTCGTGCAGGGTGCGGTTGGCGTCGATCAGTTCATCCGCAACGCCGCAATCGAAGCGCAGGGGCGGCAACTTCGCGCCGGCACCGAGGATGGTTTGGTGAACGCTTGAATTAAAATCGGTTTCGTAGGTGGCCAGCGGTTCCTCCACGAATCGGGCCATTTGCGTAACCTCGGTGATGGAGGAATGGCCAGAGATCCCGGCGTAGCGTTCGGGGTATTTCGCGCCGATGCGCAGCGCACCATATCCGCCCATGGAAAGTCCGGCGATGAAGCGCGTCGATGTGCCGCTGACCTGCAGGATGTTCTCCATGACTGCGGCGGGGACATCGTCGGCGATCCACGACTCAAAGTTTTGCGTGCGGTGCGGAAGGTAGCCGGAGCCGTCGCCCCGCAAGCCGTCGGACGGCATCGCAATGACCATCGGCGGAATTTCTCCGGACTTGATCATGCGCAGCGCGGTGCGGTGAACACCGGCCTTTTGTGACCAGATCCACGCGCTGCCATAGACCCCATGGAGCAGCGTGACGAACGGCAGATTTGTCGCGGTAATTCCCGGTGGGATGAACAGGCAGATGTCGCCGCGACCGCCAAGGTTCGGTGATTTGACCGTGATGAAACGCAGGTTGTCCGATTCGAAGGCCGGATCCGAAATCTCTGTTGTGCGAAAGCGGGTGGCCATCAGTCGAACAAAATGACACCCTTGGCATTATTCCCGGTGTGCATGTCGTGAAATGCCTGATCCAAATCCTCCAGCCGGTAGGTGCGCGTGATCATTTCATCCAGCAGTAGGGCCCCCTTGTCGTAAAGGTTCATGATCTTCGGGATGTCGTCATCAGGATCGCAACCGCCGTAGAGCGGGTTGACGTAGATTTTGTCCCATTCGAATAGGCGCATGTCGATGGTGATCTCCTGCTCGATGCCGCTGACCTGGCAGGCGGTGCCCGCGTTGCGAACCATCGCGAGCGGGGCGGCGCCGAGTGCGGGAACAGCGGTGCATTCAAAGGCGAAATCCGCGCCGCGCCCGCCGCAGAGCGTCTTCACTTCCTTGGCCGCATTGAGCAGGCCGGTGTCGTGGCGGTCGGCAAGGATCGTGTGAGTCGCGCCAAATCTTTTGGCAAACTCCAGGCGTTGCGGGTTCACGTCGATGGCAATGATTTTGTCTGCGCCGGAAACGCGGCAACCCTGGATGGCGTTTAAGCCGACGCCTCCCGCGCCGAGCACGACGGTGCTGGAGCCGGGCGTGACTTTCGCCACGTTCACCGCCGAGCCGTAGCCGGTCATGACACCGCAGCCGATGATGCACGCGGAGCGGAACGGGATACCGGGATTCTTTTTCACCAGCGCCTCCTCGAGGACCACGGCGTGCGTGGACATGGTGCCGATGTTGAACGAGCGCTCGATGCCCTTGCCCTTGAACATCGTCCGCTCCAGCACCGAGTGACCCTGCATGTAGTTGGGCGCGGTGACCTGATTGCGGTTTTCACAAATATTCCGCTTGCCGTGCAGGCACTGGAAGCAGGTGCCGCACGGGACGGCCCAGTTGAGCACCACTTCGTCGCCCGGTGCGACTCGCGTGGCACGTTCGCCCACCTCGCGCACGATGCCCGCCCCCTCATGGCCGATCACGACCGGCCGGCCCCAGTTCAGCGAATCCCAGTCGGTGTGGCAGACGCCCGACGCCTTGATTTCCACCAGCACCTCGTGGCCGGTGGGCGAATGCACTTCGATTTCCTCGATGGAAAAACCGCCGGTGCCGTTCGAAATGGCGGCTTTGGCGTGAATCATGACGAACGCTTGATGAGTTTCACCTGAACCGACTCGTAGCCGGACTGGCGGGTGAAGGATGATTCCCGCTCCATCTTCGGCTCCGCCTTGATCGTCACGACCCGCTCGACGCGGTCGCAGAGCGATTTGAGCAGACTGCGGAAAATCAGCCGTGCATGAGCCGCACCGAGGCAGTTGTGCGGCCCGAAGCCGAAACCGATGTGCGGGTTCGGCGAGCGGTCGAGGACAACTTCGTCCGGATTTTCAAAGACCGTTTCGTCGCGGTTCGCGGACGGCCAGCAAAGACCGACACGTCCGCCGGCGGGAACGGTTTCGCCACCGACTTGCGTGGCGTGCGGGCATTTGCGGGTGATGGCCGTGAGCGGGCTGACATAGCGCACGAACTCCTCCACCGCCGTGATGATGCGGCTCTCGTCCTGACGCAGAAAGTCGAGCGCCTGCGGATGGTCGCCGAGGTAGGCGAAGATGCTGCTCACCGTGTTAATGATCGTGTCGCGGCCGCCGGCAAAGGTGACGTTGGCGAAGCCCTGCTTTTCCTCAAAGGTGAGCTTGCGTCCGTTGAAATCGACCCCATTCAGGTAGCTGAAAAAGTCGTCGCCCGGCTGCTGCTCCGCGCGCTTGAACTGGTCGCCGGTGTACGCCTCCAGCATATGCCCGTCGCCCGCATCATCATCGCGGTCATGGAATACATGGACGCCCCAGCTGATCCAGACCTCGGCCTCCGACTCCGGCATTTTCAACAGCCGAGCGAGCGCACGGCTTTGCAGAGGCAGCGCGAATTTGCGTACGGCCTCGAACTCGCCCTTCGCCACCGCGTCGGCGACCATTTCGTCCACGAGCGCCTGCATGTTCGCGATGTATTCCGGGTCGTCCTTGGGCCGGTTGAACAGCGGCTGCACCAGCGCGCGGTAGTCGGTGTGCTGCGGCGGGTCGATTTCCAGCGGCAGTTGGCGGACGCCGCGCACGGAAGCCTCCGAGTGCAGCACGCACATCAGCGGGTTGTCGCTGCTGAAGGTTTTCCAGTCCTTGGCGCTCTTGCGCACGTCCTGCATACGCAGGATGAGCGGGAGGGTTTCGTCCTCACAGTTGACGTTCAGCGTGGCGCCCTCCGCTCGCGCTTTCTTGAAGGGATCGGGGTGTTCAGGCATAGATTTGCTCCTTGGCTTTGGTACGCAGTTGTTTGGTTTCGAGGTTTAAATCCGCGACATCCTCCGGCGCGGGATGCAGGCCGGCTTTCAGAATTTTCGTGCCGACGGCATAGGCCAGCGAGTCGTTGACGGCATCCACCGCCAGCAGTTTTTCACCGCGGTAATACCAGGCGGAAAAGTCACCCCCCGGCTCGGGGGTGCCGCGCAAGATCACGCGGTCGTAGCCGGTTGAGACTCCGGCAATCTGCAGTTTCGCGTCGTATTGATCCGACCAGAACCACGGCAGCGCATCGTGCGGAACGGCTTTCCCCGCAAGGGAGGCCGCTGCCGTCTTGGCCTGATCCACGGCGTTCTGCACCGACTCCAGTCGCATCCGTTGCTGATAGAGCGGGCGGAACTGGTTGCAGCAGTCACCCAGTGCGTAAATGTCGGGATCGGACGTGCTGTTAAATTCGTCCACCAGAATGCCATTGGCGGTCTCCAGCCCGGCGCTTTCCGCGAGCGCCATATTGGCCGTCGCACCTGCACCCAGCACCACGAAGTCCGCGGCGAATTCCTGTCCCTCCGCAGTTAGAACTTTCAAGCCACTCCCGCTATCCTTGATGCCGGTGACGCTCACGCCAGTGTTCAGAGTGACGCCATGCCTGCGGTGGAGATTTTCAAAATAGCCGGAAACCTCGGGCGACGTAACGCGCGAGAGAACACGCGGCGCGAGTTCGAGCACAGTCACATCGAGGCCGCGCTGGCGCAGCGAAGCGGCAACTTCCAGTCCGATGAATCCGCCGCCGATGATGACCGCGCGCGCGCCGGGCTTAGCGGCAGCGCGCAGCACTTCTGCATGCGCGGCCGTTTGCAACACGAAGACTTTTTCGTGTCCGATACCGTCGATGGGCGGTCGGCGATGCAGCGAACCAAGGCAGAGCACCAGCTTCTCGTAGGCGATTTCGCCGACATCGGTTTTTACCGTTTTCCGCCCCCGGTCAATTGTCGACACGCGGACACCGAGCTTTGTGTTGATTTGATGGCACGTGTAAAAATCCTCCGACCGGATCAACTGAAGCGTCGTGTCGCCATCGGGGTCGAGCTGCGTCTTGGAAAGCGGCGGGCGATGATACGGCAGGTGAGGTTCGGCCCCGATCAGCGTGACCGGCCCCTCCCATTGTTCCTGCCGTAGCGAAGCGCAAAGCTGCGCCGCGCCGTGCCCGGCACCGATGATGACGCAGTGTCCGCTCACCGGCCCACGACTTTCACGATGAGCCCGTCCAGCTCCGGAGTCAGCTTCACCTGACAACCAAGGCGACTGCATTCGCTCGCGTGGTCTTCGAGTTCCAGCATCCCCTGCTCAACTTTTGAGGCGGGCCCGACTTTGTCCATCCATGCCGGGTCGATGTGAATGTGGCAGGTCGCGCATGAACAGACGCCCCCACATTCGCCTTCGATTCCCTTGACCTGGTTCGCGACAGCGGCGGTCATAAGGGTGCCCATGGCGTTTTCGACCACGATCCTTTCGCCGCCGGGTGTGATGTAGGTAATCTTGGGCATCGGCAGCGATTGTGGGTTTGAGGTTTTGTTGATGCTTAAACGAGGGATGGGAGAACCATGGTCGACGGTAACGTAACGGGGTCGGCAACCAGCTTCTACCATGAAATCGCCAATTTCTGGTGGTATCCTGCCGTTTATAGGCTGGGTAAAGGCGTTAGGGTAGTGGTAAAGTACCATTTGTGCGGGTGCTCCATGAAACCATCGCCGTGCAAACTGCGGCCACGCTGAGTTGCCGTGACTTCAATCTGCCGGTCTTTGATTGTCCCTATCACCGCCATCCGGAGTTTGAAATTTTGCGCATCGACGAGAGCCGCGGGCGGGTGCTGGCGGGTGACTTCGCGGGGATCTTTGAGCCGGGGAAAATCTACGTTTTTGGCGGCCGCCTGCCGCACGCTTTTGTCAACCTGGAAGGCACAGGCAGGGCGCGCTCGCGTTGTTTGCAGTTCGATCCCGCAAGGCTGAGCACCGCTTGGGGTACCCTGCCGGAGATGCGTTCGCTGACATCACTTTTCCGCCGCACCGGCCGCGGGCTGTTGCTTAGCGAAGCTTCGGCGCACCGTGTCTCCATGATCATGGACGATCTTTTCCGCGCTGATGGACTTATGCAGATCGCCGAACTGCTGCGGCTGCTGCATGAGATCCAGCGCGACGGTGCGGCGCGGGAACTTGCGTCTGCGGGTTACAGTCTTCAGTCGCCCGACCGGCACCTCGAACGTTTGGAAGCCGTGCTAACGCACATTCACACGCACAGCGCCGGGGCGCTGACCATCGGCGGACTGGCGCGACTTGCAGGGATGAGCGATACGGTTTTTCACCGGCACTTTCGCGACCGCATGGGCCGCACACCGGTGGCCTACATTCAGGACGTGCGGCTCTCGAACGTGGCGCACCGGCTGTTGGAAAGCGAAGCCTCCGTCGCCGAGATTGCCTTTGAGGCGGGCTTCAACAATCTCTCGAATTTCAACCAGCAGTTCCGACGCGCCTTCGGCTGCACACCGCGTGGGTATCGCCGCCAGATCGGCTCACGCTGAGGGGTCCACGAAGGGAAACAACGACCGCAACATCTTCGCCGTGCCCGAAATGGGTCCCCTGCCGCTTGTGGCGGACCTTAAACCGCAATTTTGGCCTTACCAACCTTTACCTCCCCCTTTGTGCGGGAATATTTACTGCACATTCCCTTCTAATAGAAAGAGAATTCCATCCACAATACATCACTGGGGCTGATTTCTGCCGGTAGTTTGATCGAGAATTTACCGCGCCAGCGGCCGGTCAAGGACCGGGAACCCATCCGGGAATCTTAATTAAATGCCCCTAAAATAGGCCAAAATTAGCCCGAAAATCCTCAGCCCGGACAGATCGACCAAAACCGAATCGCCTCGGCTTTGGTGACGGCCTGAAAATAGTGCTTTTTGACCATGGCGGGGGAGTTCCCTATCTCATCAGCCACTTGGTATACGTTTTAGATATTAGGCATCCGGTAAGAACCAAAGGAGTGTCGGGAGACGTTATGTTTCCAATCTACCCCTTTAACTCACTACTTTGACTCACCCTGCAGATCGCATTTTCAGTCTCACTCCGAGTGGACAAAAGTGGACAAAAAGGGGATGAAAAAATTCACTACACTGCGAAAGCAACTTTTGTAAGTAGCTTAAACTACGTATAATCAATATTTTACGACTGGTTTCGACCCCCTCCGCCGGTAGGTTTATTTCTCGACTCCGTACCCACGGATCAACAGAAATTCCCCAGCCCTGCCCGTTACTTCCCACTCTTTGGGATCAAACTCCTCCCGAAATACTTGCCTCAAGGTGATTCCCTCCACTTTTTGACCTGCCGACAATCCTTGCTTCAAATCACCTGGCTTCTCAAATAGTCGACCTTCCGCCTCAGTAGACGGTTTCACCACAACATCCGCATCCGCTCGACTGATCCACACTTTTCGATCTGTTACGAAAAGCAAACCTGCCGCCCGCGCCCGATAAATAAAGAGACGCTCAGGTTGATGGTGGTTCGCTAACTTCGCTAAGGAGCAAACACTTGCCTGCCTTCCCAAAAGATCATTGATCCGCTCCATCTCCCAGCTCGCCCCATGCCATAAAAAGATCGCCACTCCCGCAACCCATCCCACTTTCACCAACACATCCCCCCTTCTAATTTTAATTCCCCACACCAGAACCAGAATGACAGCCAAAAGCGTCGCAGCCAAAAGATAGCCCGGAGAAGGTGTCACCTCCGCCGCTTCGCTCCAAACATACCGCACGCACCAAAGCATCGGCCCGAGAACCCCCAGTGAAATCAGCGCAAATCCCCAACCTGTTTTTTCGCAGCGGGGACAAACCTGCCCACTCAACCAAATCGCCAGTGCCAACGCCAAAGGCGAATAGATCGGAAGAATATACGTCAGAAGCTTCGATCCACTGCAACTCACCACGACAAACGGAATCACGATCGCCGCCCCAACGCCCCACAAGACCGGGGACAATGTCTTGCCCTTAATCTTGATCAAGGACTGTCGGATGAGACCTGGCAAAAATCCGGTCCACGGCACCGTCCCAATCAGCAGGATAGGAAGAAAAAACCACCAAGGCTTCGAGCGCCCATGCGTCGTGCTGGCAAATCTCTCAACCAGTTCATACCCAAGAAAATATTTCCATAATTCGGGATACATCCAGCACACCGTGACGAACCAACTCATTGCCACCCCAAAGGTCATCGGAATCCCCAATCCCCAAGGAAGATCCAACTTTTCCCCCTTCCTTTTGGCCATCCAACCCCATACAAGGGCGGCCGAAAGCGGAACAACCCATGCCATCGGCCCTTTAGCCAAAAATCCCAACCCCATACAGAGAAAGAAAAGGTAACCCACCCATCTACTTCGGCTTCCCATCCCCACTTCGACCAGACAGGCCAACGCCGCCGTGACCCAAAAGGTCAGACTCATATCCAAAGTGATCTGACGCCCCAACGCATAAGGCTCCATCATTGAGGCAAGAATCAACGCCGCCATCCACCCGACTTTTCGTCCCCTCAAACGCCAACCCATCCATCCGGTCAGCCAAATGACCCCGGCAAACGCCAATGCCGAGGGCAATCGAGCCGTCCACTCCGATACGCCAAACAGCCTATACCCACCGGCAGAGATCCAGTAAACCAGAGGAGGTTTATAAAACTGCTCAATCCCATTCAGCCGAGGCACGAGAAAATCACCGGTCGCAGCCATCTCCCGCCCGATCTGCGCAAATCTACCCTCATCAGGCTCCAAAAGACCAAACGAACCCAAAAAAGGAAATGCCACGACCAGCGCAAAAGCGAGAAGCAGGATCCGATTTTTCCGATGCACCTGATTTTCCACCCCTCGATCCTGCCTCGATTCACGAAATCATCCAAGCTCGAGCCTTGAATCAGCACCCACTTCAGTCGATTCTATACACCTATGTGCGGCATTGCAGGATTTACCACTCACCGACACGCCCCGGAAAAACCGGAGCTCGCCCTATCCAAAATGACCGATGCCCTAACCCACCGAGGTCCTGATGCATACGGTGCTTACTCCGACCCCGCTGTCCGCCTTGGCCACCGTCGACTCAGTATTTTGGATCTCTCTGGCGGTGCCCAGCCCATGTCCTCGGCCGATGGACGCTGGCACATTGTTTTTAACGGAGAAATTTACAACTATCTGGAACTTCGTCGTGACCTCGAAGCCCGCGGAGCCACCTTTCGCACCCAATCCGACACGGAAGTCCTCCTTCAAGCGTGGGCAGAAGATGGAGCCTCCTGCCTATCTCGTCTCAACGGCATGTTTGCCTTTGCCATCTGGGACTCTGCTGAAAAACGTCTCACCCTCGTCCGTGACCCCCTTGGGATCAAACCCCTCTACTATGCCAACCACCGTGGTGAGCTCCTCTTTGCTTCCGAACTTCGCTCTCTTCTCCGATTTCCCGATTTCCGACCTGGCTTGGACCCCGCCTCGGTCAATAAGTACCTCGCCCTCGGTTACATTCCCGCTCCCTCAACAGCCTATGCGGGAGTCCGAAAACTAGAGCCTGGCCAGCTTCTCTCCTGGTCTCCAGCCAGCCGCCGAACCGAATATTTTTATGATCTTCCGATCGAGGATAATCCCGTCGGGGCAGGAACGTTTGATGAGTCCGCCCAAACAACTCGCGAACTTCTTCGCGAAGCTGTCCGCTACCAACTACGAAGTGATGTGGAAGTCGGAATCCTTCTCAGCGGAGGAATCGACTCCAGCGCCGTAGCCGCCCTTGCCGCTCCTTTGGCTCAAAAGAAACTTCACTCCTTCTCGATCGGTTTTCAGGAGGCCTCCTACAACGAACTTCCCTTTGCCGAAATGGTCGCTCGCAAGGTGGGCACCGAACATCACCACCAGACCCTTACTGCGAAAGACGTTGCCGGAGCCATCCCTGCCATCTACCGCGGTCTGGATGAACCTCTGGGAGATGCCTCCCTAGTGCCGACATGGTTTCTTGCCCGTTTGGCCGCTGGAAAGGTAAAGACTGTTCTAGGCGGGGATGGCGGAGATGAACTATTTGCAGGATACCCCAGCTTTCAAGCCCATCTTCTCGTCGAGCGCCTCTCCTTTCTCCCCGTAGGCGTCCGCGTTGCCATCAACCATCTCATCCAACGCCTTCCCGTCTCCCACAACTACAAAAGTCTTCCTTTTCTCATGGCCCAGTTCCTCAAAGGACTCGGTCTGCCCGCTGAAATTCGTTTCCTTCTTTGGATGGGAGCCTGCGGTAACAGTGAACGGCACGACCTTCTCTCCCCCGATGCCCGCCACCAACTCCAGCGCCATAACGCTTTTGAAGATGTGACTCGTCTCGTCTACCGAAGCGGCCTCTCAGGCGGACTCGAACGCATCTTCTACCTTTGCACGAAACTTTACCTTCAAGAGTGTGTCCTAACAAAAGTCGACCGCGCCAGCATGGCCCACTCTCTCGAGGTTCGGGTCCCATTTCTGGACCCTGACCTCGTGACCCACGCCTTTTCCCTTCGTTCCGACTACAAAATGCGCGGGCGCCAGACAAAGCTGATTCTTCGGGAAGCCCTCAAAAACGATCTCCCGCACGAGATTCTTCACCGCAAAAAAGCCGGTTTTGCTATGCCTGTCGCTTCTTGGCTTCAACAGGATCTTCGGGAATGGGCTCAGGATCTCACCCAGCCCTCTCTTGTGGCTTCAACAGGAATTCTCGATCCAGCAACCGTTCACAGAATGACCCAAGAACATTTAAGCCACAAAGCCGATCATCGCCGCTCCCTTTGGTCTGTTCTGGCATTCCTCGCTTGGTGGCGCGAAGCCAAGAATTCCTAATCCCAATTCCCGGTTGGGATCGATCGCCAAACTATCTCCCTAGCGAATACACCCTGTTCGAATCACTGTATCTTTAGGCGCCTTCAGTAGCTTTGGATAATCCGCGTTGGCATTGAGTCCCCGGCTCTCTTTGCGTGCTAGAGAAGATTCGACAATCAAAGCCGCGCAGAGCGCCAGGTTTCTAAGCTCCAGAAGATCCCCAGTGACACGGAAATTCCAGTAAAACTCCTGAACTTCTTCCAAAAGCAGCCGTAAGCGCGATTGGGCTCTTCTCAATCGTTTGGTCGTCCTCGCAATTCCCACATAGTCCCACATCAACTGACGAATCTCTTTCCAGTTGTGAGCGATGACAACCATCTCATCCGCATCGTGAGCCTTCCCCTCTTTCCAATCCGGAATAGAAACTCTAGCCACACTCTTTTTAAGATAGTGGGGCAGGCCTCCGGCAGCACGATGCGCCATCACAAGTGCCTCGAGGAGGGAGTTGCTCGCGAGTCGGTTCGCCCCATGTAACCCCGTACACGCCACCTCCCCTAAGGCCCACAACCCCTGCAGTTCCGTCGTCCCGTTCAACTCGGCAGGAATCCCTCCGCACTGGTAGTGAGCCGCAGGCACCACGGGAATGGGCTGTTTCGCTGGATCGATCCCCAGTCCACGCAAGGTCGAGGTAATGGCGGGAAATCGTTTCTCAAGAAAATCTGATCCCTTGGCACGAATATCCAAATACACACAGACCACACCGCTCTCTTTCATCTCCTCATCAATGGCTCTGGCCACAATATCTCGCGGTGCCAAGGATCCGCGGGGGTCTGTCTTTTTTGTGAAATCCTCACCTTCGGCATTCACCACTAAACCACCCTCGCCCCGCAGAGCTTCCGATATCAGAAAGCTTGGTGCCGACGGATGAAAAAGACAGGTCGGGTGAAACTGAACAAACTCCATGTTCGCAATCGCCACACCTGCCCGATATGCCATCGCCACACCGTCACCCGTCGCAATCCCTGGATTGGTCGTATACAGATAACACTTTCCACAACCCCCCGTCGCCAAGACCACCACTTTCGCAGAAATCGCAACAACCCTCTGCGTCGCGCAGTCCAACACATACAGCCCTACAACACGGTTGGGCCCCTTCATCTTCATCTTTTTCGTTGTGACCAAGTCGATCGCAACAATGTCTTCCCGAACTCGGATTTGAGGTGAGGCTCGAACAGCCGCCAACAGGGCCTTTTCCAACTCCCGCCCCGTAATATCACCCGCATGTAGTACGCGTCTCTTGCTGTGCCCTGCCTCTTTTCCTAAATCAGGTTCCTGCTGAGATCCATTTTTTCTCTCGGTAAACTTCACGCCAAGCGCCACCAACTCCGCCACTCGCGCCGGACCATCCTGTACGACCTCCCGCACGACCCTCTCTCTGCACAAACCGGCTCCCGATTCCATAGTGTCCCGAATGTGAAGCTCAGCCGAATCCTCGGATGAGGTCACACAGGCGATGCCCCCCTGCGCATAGTTGGTATTCGACTCCGCCGCGTTCTTTTTCGTTAAAAGAAGCACCCGGGCATGCTCCGCTGCTTTCAAGGCAAAGCTCAGCCCCGCAATTCCACTCCCCACGACCACGACTTCTGCCTCAAATTCCTGACTTGGTCTCCCCGCCATCGTAGGTATCTTTCTTACTGAATTGGAGCTGTAGCTCAATTGGTTAGAGCACCGCCCTGTCACGGCGGGGGTTGCGGGTTCGAGCCCCGTCAGCTCCGAGGTTTTTCACGTAAAACTCCTCGTAGCGAAGCAGGCTGAATTCGCTCATCCTGTAACTCCCCATCATAAAAGATTTGCCACGTATATCCGACATACGTTCCGCCTACACCCACCTTCGGCTCACACGTCACCACCCTCAAACCATCAGCCTCCTTCAACGGTGGGCCCTTCACCCATCGCACCATGCCCGATTCACTTTTTTTCAAAAGTCCATCCGGGCCCCTTTCAAAAAACTGCACCCTCACCCCCACCTTTCGGGAATCGAGCACCTCAACTCCCCGAATCGCACGCACACTCCAATCCACACGCTTTCCTCCCTCTACACTACTTTCCTCAACTCCCACCAAGGCCATCTTTCGGGGGTGTTTCGCCAATGTCTCCTCCCGTTGCTGCGTCACCTGCTCCAACCTCACCCGCTCCTGTAAGATTTTTGACCGTGCCAGGGCTAAGTTGCGCACCGCTCCACCCGCCTCACTTCCTTGAATCAAATTCCGCCACCGTTCCAAGGCCACTTTCGAATCCCCCCTCGCCTCTGCCAAAAGAGCCGATGCCACCTTTACCCGCTGATTCTTCGGATCCTGCAAACGTGCCTGCTCCAGTAACTTCTCCGCTAAATCCAACTGGCCTCGATTTTGCAAATTTCTCGCCTGCTCTAAAAGATCCTCCACCTGCGGCGCCGCCGCCTTAGCCGCCGACACACTCAATCGGACTGTTCCCTCAGGCATTGGCAGATTTTGTAAAGCCTCACGAAACTCCTTCTCCCCCTTAGCCTCCGCCACCGCGGCCTCAGGATCAAAGGCCCACTCCCTTTCTCTTTCACCTTCGCCTCGCCGCATCTCCAACAACCCAAACAAACCCACGACCTGAATAACTACCAGCACAGCCGCAGCCCAAATCCATGTCCTCCGCTTTCCCCCGCTCATGGACTTTTCGTGGGTGCGTTCGTTGCATTCGTAGCTCCACCACTTTTCCAGGGGAGCCCCAAATGCATTCGCGACTGAAGAAAACGAGTCAAGTTACCCATCCACTCACCCGCCTTTTCCCTTTCACTTTGAATAATTCCTTCAGGCGTCTTGGCATTCACATACGGTCGCAAAACAAATACCGAAAGACAGAACAGGACCTGAAGCAAAAGGATTCCAGCTACCAAATAGAGAGCGACCCCATACATTTTGGGCCTCACCCGGGACTGGTCCCGCTTGGCTTGATCTTTTAGCGATTCACCCACATCGCCAGCTTAACCTAAATCGTCGGCGCGTCACCTCTGAGGTGACTTCTCCCCCGCCCCGCCAGGATCCTGCCGCAACCCTGTCACAACACTTCGATCCACAACCCCCACCCAATCCTGACCGTCTACTCGGATCAAAGCCCCTCCTTCCGGTTTCCCTTTCAAAGCAAAAATCCTCAACTTCTTGCCCTCTTTCCCCTCCAGCACAATCTCCACCTCGCTTTTACTCAACTCTGCCTTGCCAGGGAGCGCCATCCATCGAGTCACTTCCAACTGATCCAGACGCGCTACATACTCCGCCAAACTAGGCCTCTCTTGCCCGTCTCCCTTCCACCGACCATCCGCCCCTAATCGATACTCTTTTCGAACACTTCCGACGGCCCAGATTAACCCCTCAATCGGACCAAAGTCTGCAGGCACCACTTTTTTGGGTAACCAACCTAGAGGTGATTCTGGAATACCACGCGCCAAAGACACAGGCACCACCATGGCCCCTGAAGTAGTTGACCCCCTGACAAATACCTCCTCCTTGGTTTCGTCCCCCAACTGAATCGTCTCCAACTGATTTGTTTTTCCCGCCCACTTAAGGCCGATCGTTTGCCTGGGCTTGCTTAGACCCATGCGAGCAGGATCCTCCGTTGGCAAGAAACGGTTCGCGCGAACTTCCATCAAGGACTCAAGCCAGCTCTGCACAGCCACCCCATCCGCAGAAAAGCTGTTTTTCCCTAAAACAAGTTTCCACCCTCCGCCTGCACCACTCTTCTCCAAGCGATAGTCTCCACCCCTCCCGCTCATTTCGACCCCATCGATCTCCCCGATCTGACCTAATGTCACCAATCGCTTGTCCCTTACCCGATCCGAAAGTTTTCCCAACCCATCAACTGCCAAACGAGGCAAAAGAAAAACGGAAGCCTGATCCGACACTTTCGCAAATACCTGATTGGTATCTTTTGGGCTCATTAATCCAATTTGCAAAATCCGGTTCGTCGCCTTTGTCCTAACCTCGAACGACTGTGTCGGTGCATTCAATCCATAGAGAGCGAGATCCCCACCCGAATCCGAAACAAATTCAGCCGCCTTAAGAGCGGAGATTTCACCCAACACCCCCTGAATAGCCGTCGGATCCGCAGGTGCTTCCACAGGTTTCGTAATCAACCACCCGGTCTCCTTTTTCTTTACCTCCACCTCCAACGTCCCTTGATGCATGAGGAGTTCCTGCACCTCAGGAACGACCAATGGCAGCACTCTCTTTTCTCTCCACCCCGTTAAATCTTTATCCATCGCCTCCGTAAGCTGATTCTGCACCACTGCAATTCGCTCCACCTGCCCTCCCGATCGAACCCGCGTGTACACACCACCCGCCACAGGCGTCTCTCTTCCGACTTCAATCTTACACTCACCCTCTTTCGTCCCGATCACCAAGGTTCGCGACGGTTGACCCAAACCGAAACTTTGTAACAACGACTCCTCCTGCTTTCCCTGGGGCAAAGTCTGAAGGCTTTCCACAAACTGTACCTCCGAAAGTAATCGTCCTACCGTTGCCCCATCTGCCGCCCCCTGAATCGGCTTTTCTAACCCCCAATCTCCACTCTCTTTTTTACGAAAAACAAACTCCCCTTTAGGCCCCTTCAGATCAATCCAGCTTGCCTCCCGCACAGGCAGATCCGTGATTCGGCGCGACTCCTTTGCCATTCGCTCTGTGCCAGGGACTTTTTTCTGCAGAAAACTTAGCGCACCCAACATCACCACCATCAGACCGACAGCCACTAAAAGAGACCGGGTGCTCATCTCAAAATCTGACTTAACTCCTTCGCCGCCACCAAACCAGAAAACCTAATATCCCCGTTACTGCAGGAATTCCCAATAGCGTGGACAACATAATCACTCTCTGTTGCCCCTCATCCATCGATACTGAAAAATCTTTCGGTGTTTTGGGCGAAATGCCCAACGCTTCACTTCGCCCCAAAGTCCACTGAATCGCATTCACCATGAAATCGACCTCCAGAGGAGAAATATTCTGATTCGCAAAAGCCGAGGCTGACCCCACCACCACCGCTCGAAGCGCAGGACTCTCCTTGCCCCGATCTCCAGGCACAGTCCCATCCACCACCGCCGCCACAGTAAATGGCCCCTTGCGGTCTTCTCCTTCCACAAAGTCACTCTTCTTCCCAGCCGTTAAAGGCCAAGGCTTGGCCCAGTACCGATCCGAGGTCTCCACTAACATTTCCGCCTTCACAGGATTCGCCGCCACCACGGGCTTGATCGTGATCGAACGAGCAGATCCAAAACGCAACGACCCACCCACAGTCTCAATCCAACGAATCGCAGGATGACCCGAATACCGTGTGCCCACCGTCTCCTCATTCACTCCTTGGGTCAACCCCGCCGTGCTTAAAACCGCGACTTTACGAAAGATTTTATCCGCATCCACCACCACCCCATGCTCCGCAAAGAGCCCCTCTAAACCTGTCGGCACCCCTGGATCCAACAGAAGCAACAGCCTGCCAGGCTTACCCAGATACGCTTGCAAGGCTGCAACGGAAGGCGCAGGGAACTGAAATTTGGGTCCAGCCACCATCACCGCATCCGCATCCGCAGGAACTCCCTCCTGCTCTCCCAACTTCAAAGGCAACAGTTCCACATTCTGCGAAGCCAATCGTGCCGACAGCAAGGAGTACCCTGCTGGATCTTTGTCGGAGGAGTTTAAATTGTACTCCCCCGATCCTGAAGTCACATAAACCTTTGCCGGTTTGCCCTGGACGAGTCCACTAATGGCAGAGGAGATCTTCTCCTCGGCCGCAAACGATTTCACCCGCGCCGCACCCCCCGTCATCATCGCACCGGGATCAATCTCGGCCATATCCGCCACTTTTAAGATCCGTGACCGATCCGCATACTGCACCAAGATAACATTCTCATTACTCGTCAGCTTGAACTTCTCGGCCAATTTTTGTGCCGCCTGGAAATCCAGATACGGCTGCACCTGCTCCACCTTCACCTTACCCCCACTCCGATACTTGTACTCCACTAACAGTTTCTGAACGTCCTCTTGGATCAGACTTCCCGAGGTATCCTGCTCAGGCGCCAAAAAGGCGGTCAACGTCACCTCTCCAGGCAGATTTTTTAGCAGATTCAAGGTCTGCCCCGATAACTTCTGGAACTGATTTAGCGAGAAGTCTGCACGATAATAATGCCTCCAGCTGATGTAGTTCGCCCCGGCGAAAAGGAAGATCAGGATCGGTAGAAAAATCCACTGATTGATCGACTGGGTACGCCGTTCCCGACGTAAGGCAGAAAGAGGAGGGGGAGTGGGTCGGCTCATCTTTTTATCCCTTCAATCTCCGGCCTGTCATCACCTGCCGGGTTAAAATAAGAAAGAATGCAGTTCCACTCAGGTAAAACACCACAGGCCGGGAATCGAACAGCCCCGCACTAAAGGAACGCATCTGCTCAAGGGTGAAAACATAATTCAACACCTCCCGCCATCCTGGATCCCTAACCAAATAACTCAGAAATCCCGCAAAGAAGAGCAAGGCAATCATCGTGAAGGAGATCATCGCCGCCACCGCTTGGTTTCGCGTCAAAACGGACGCAAATAACCCAATCGACAGGTAGAGCATTCCCACCAAAGTCACCATCAGGTAAGAAAAGCCCAGAGGAATCCAAGCCACAGGGACCGCCTGATGCGTCACCAACTGAAAAATTGCCAACCCCAAAAGCGAGGGAATCCAAAGCAGAAGATAAAAGAAAAGCACCCCAAAGAACTTTGCCAAAATCACATCTCCATCCTTCACAGGCGCCGTCAGCAACATCTCAATCGTTCCTGTCTTATACTCTTCCGAGAAAAGCCTCATCGTCAGAATCGGCACCAAAATAATCAGCAGAAACCAGAAATGGAAAATATAGAAGTAGATCTGCATAACCGTGAACTCCTTCACCCCTTGCCCCAAATACGCAACGCACTGGCTGAAGCTAAACCCGTTGATCAGGGACATGCAGGTCAACAAGACCCACGCAATGGGTGAGTGCAGGATCGCTCCCACCTCCCTTTTCCAAAGAATCCATAAAGCACGCGTCATAAATTAATCCTGAGTCAGCTCCACAAACACATCCTCCAGTCTTGCTTTCTCACGCCGAAACTCCCGCAAAGGCCACTGCTCCCGCTTGATCAAGCCATCCACTTCACCTCGGATATCCTTCCCAGGTGCGGCCGTAACCTCAAAGGAGATCCAATCCCCCGCCCGATTTAACTCTGCCACCACACTCACCTCGGCAATTTTACCCAGCTTCTCTTTCGCGGAAGCGGGGTCAGCCTTCACCTCAATCTGCAAGGCCCCTGCCTGCACCCGCTTTTCCAGATTCGCCAAGGTGTCCGAAGCCTCGATCTTGCCTTTATTGATGATAATCGCCCTCCCACAAACCATCTCCACCTCGGACAAAATATGAGTCGAAAGAAGAATGGTCCTGTCTTTCCCCAGCTCTTTGATGAGTTCCCGAAACGATCGGATCTGATGTGGATCCAACCCAGCCGTCGGCTCATCCAAAATCAAAAGCATTGGATTATGCACCAGCGCATCCGCCAGCCCCACCCTTTGACGAAATCCCTTGGAAAGAGAACCGATGATCTTTTTTCGGACATCGGTCAACCCACACTGATCCAGCACCAACCCGACCCGGTGCGTAATCTCCCCACGAGAGACTCGTTTCAATCGTCCTCGATACTCCAAAAACTCTTCCACCCTCATTTCAGGGTACAGAGGCACATTTTCAGGCATGTAACCGATTCTCTGTCTCACCAGAAGACTCTCCTGCGGTAACTTGGCTCCAGCCACTTCGATCCGACCATCCGTCGGGGGCAGGTATCCTGTTAACATTCGCATCGTGGTCGATTTCCCTGCCCCATTGGGCCCCAAAAACCCCACCACCTCCCCTTTTTCAACTGAGAACGTGATCCCTCGGACCGCCTCCCCCCCCGCATATCTCTTGATTAAATTTTCGACTTGGATCATAGCGAGTTTCAAATTTTATAAACCTTATCCCAAAGGTCAAGTGAACCATTCGGGAAATCCTCTCGACATGGAGAGTTGCGCTCGTTTCCCTTGGGTGTGCGCATAGTTGCCGTTGTGAATCAAAAAGGGGGCGTTGGAAAGACCACCACCGCCATTCATCTTGCCGCAGGTGCAGCCGAGGCAGGCCGTCGTGTTCTTCTGGTCGATCTTGATCCCCAAGCCAATGCCACCAGCGGGCTGGGTCTTGAGCACGCCCCCGGAAAAAGCCTCTACCCTGTTATTCTCGGACAAGCCCGTGCATTGGATATGCTTCAACCCTCACGACACGCCAACCTCCAGATTCTGGCATCTGAACTAGATCTTGCAGGGGCCGAGATGGATCTCGCAGGAATGGAAAACCCGCTCATCCACGTCCGCCAAGCTCTTGATCCTCTGCGTCTGGATCCCGCATTCGATCTGGTCATTCTCGACTGCCCGCCCAGCGTTGGCCTCCTCATGACCAGCGCCCTCGTCGCCGCAGAAAAGATTCTCGTACCCGTCCAGTGCGAATACTTCGCTTTGGAGGGAGTTGGAAAAATTCTCAACCTCGTGGAGCGAATCAAGCAAGGAGGCCAAAATCCGAATCTGTCCGTTCTCGGAATCGTTCTGACTATGTATGATGCTCGCACACGCCTCAGCGAGCACGTCAGTCAAGATTTGCGTGGCCACCTAGGCGATCAAGTTCTTCAAACCATCATTCCGAGGTCCGTCCGGTTAGCCGAAGCCCCCAGCCACGGGAAAACCATCTACGAATACGACAACTCAGGCGCCGCCGCAGCTAGTTACCGCCAACTCACCACCGAATTCCTGTCACGCTTATAAACTTTTCCACCCCTTGGGGAGTTCCAACCAAGAGAAGATCCGCACGACGTTTTCCAAACACACCCGCACAGATCACTCCAGGAATCCTTTCCAGTTCATTCTCTTTTTTTATGGGATTGGCAACTTTCCATCCATGCACATCCAAAATCTCCCCTCCGTTATCCGTAATAAAATTCTTCCGCCATACCGGCCGACCTCCCCTCTTACGAATCTCCCTTGCCACCTGATTCCTTGCCATCGGCACTACCTCCAAGGGCACAGGAAATTTCCCTAACCGCTTTACCAACTTCGACTCGTCCACGATACAGATGAACTTTTGCGCCGCTGTGGCAATGATCTTCTCCCTCGTCAACGCCCCCCCACCCCCCTTGATCAGCATCAGCTTCGGATCCACCTCATCTGCTCCATCCACATAAAGACTCACCTTCTTCGCCTGATTCAAATCCAACACCCGAATCCCTTTTTTCCGTAAGGCTCGTTCGGTCTCTTTCGAACTCGGCACCGCCCCCCGCACCCACCCTTTTTTTAATCCTTGAATGAAATACATCGTCGTCGAACCCGTCCCCACCCCCAGCACGCAACCCTTAGGCACATAGGCTAAGGCCGCTTTCGCCGCCTCTTTTTTGAATACCTTCTGATCCACCCTTCTTTTCTGTGATTTTTCCACGAATGCGTCAATCTATCCTGGATCATGCCCACCACCCATCTCCATCTCGATTGTCCTTCCGGAATCAGCGGAGACATGTGTGCTGCCGCCCTCCTCGACCTCGGCGTGCCCCTCTCCCTCTTTCAAGATGCTATCCAAGGTCTTCACCTCCCGGAAAAAGTGATCCTGAAAACGGAGCGATCTCTCCGAGGGGGCCTGGCCGGGACCCGCTTCCTTGTAGAAACTCCTCACGAACACAATTCCCATCACCACTCTCACCCTCACGATCACTCCCATGAACACGAGCACGGTCGCTCTTGGGCTCAGATCCGTACCCTCCTCCAAAACTCCCACCTCACTACCCCCGTCAAAGAGACCGCCCTCAAGATCTTTCACCGCGTCGCCGAAGCCGAGGCCCGTCTTCACGGAAAACTCGTCGACGAAGTTCATTTTCACGAGGTCGGTGCGGTCGATTCGATCGTCGATATTGTCGTGTCCTCCATCGGAATCCATCATCTGGGCCATCCCCACGTTACCGCCTCCGTCCCGGTTGAAGGGACAGGCACGATCCAGTGTGCCCACGGCTTCTTCCCCCTTCCCGCTCCCGCCACCGCCGAGATTTTAAGAGGAATCCCACTTCGCCAGATCGATGTTTCCGCTGAACTGACGACTCCGACGGGTGCCGCCATCCTCGCCCAACTTGTTCACCACTTCGGACCCCTCGAAAACTTTAACACAGAGAAAATCGGGTACGGACTCGGCACCCGCGACCTACCCAACCGTCCGAACGTCCTTCGCGCCTTCCTTGGGCACGCCTCAAATTCACCCTCCTCTTACCATGAATCGGTTATCGAAATTCGAACTCATTTGGATGATATCACGGGCGAACACCTCGCCCACGCTATCGATCGCTTGATGGAAGCGGGAGCGCTCGACGCCTCCGCCCTCCCTATCCTAATGAAAAAAGGACGTCCCGGATATCTTCTCACCGTCCTCGCCCTTCCCAAAGATTCGGAACACCTTGCATCTTTAGTGCTCCGTGAAACCACCGCCTTTGGTCTTCGTCTCGAACGGGTTGAACGTCGAACCCTCCGTCGCGAAGAAAAAATTGTCCCCACCCCCTATGGCCCCATCTGCGTCAAACTGGGCTACATCGGCGATTCCATAGTCCAGATTCATCCTTCCGATGACGATTGCCGAAAGTCCGCCATCTCCGCTTCCGTCTCCCATGCCGATGTTGCTGCAGCCGCTCGCTCCTCCGCCCGTTCTGCCTAACCTTCTCTTGCCGCCCCCTCCTCTGGCAGGAGAATAAATCCCGTCTTTAGATCGCCAATGACCTCGCTCCGTTTCCCGCGGTGCATCCAGTGCCACATTCCAATCAACGCACAAAAAAGGGCGTCCGTTCGATCCTCCACAGGTTTGCTCCATTTTTGCCTCAACAGATTCCTCGTTTCTTGATTGAGCGTAAGGCCTGGAAAACGTCGTTTCATCAGTTTCCTCATCAACCCCTGCAACCTTCGAAACTCCTTCCTTCGTTCCACCACACTTCCTTTCTTATACTTGATGATTCTAGGCAACCCGAACAATCGAACCATGGCAGGATGCGGATACACCTCGGCAGCCGTTTTTTTTACCTTTCCTAACTTCCACCCTATGGAAAAACCTTTTCGTGCAAGCAATCGGGCAACTCGGGTCGGACGAAGACACCGACTGGTGTTGGCAGGATGACATGCAGCGTGCTGACGATGAAACATTCGGTGCGTCAACCGATCCACAGGCCTTGTTCCAGTACGATTCGGGCAAACGATCGGCGCATCTACCGTCGCAAAAACAGTTTGGTAATTCCGACTCGTTTCCCCAAGCAACTTCATCAACTCCCGATCCCCCTGTGGATATCCAAACCCCAGAACTTTCCCTCGATTCCCTGTCGATTCAAGAAAACAGACTCCGTCATGTTTTTTCTCTCCCCAAGCGAGATCCACCCCGATCAGAAGAACTTTCAACGTTTCTTCTGGTCGATGCGAAGCAACAGCACCGGCACATCCACCGAGTGTCGCACCTCGCTAGATGCGCTGCCAAACAGCACATCCTCCATCCAGCGATGTCCATGCGTCGTCATCGCCACCAGATCACAACCCGTTTCCTCCACCGCCCGGACCAACTCAGGCCCTGGTTTTCCATACCCAAGTCGCCAGCTGGTCGGAATCCCATCCTTTTTCATCTTCTCGGCACATTGATTCAAATATTCCCGATCCTCTCGGACTTCCTTCGAATCACTGTCCTCCCCGAAGAATCGAGCCGACCAACCATCGGCAATATGAATCAAAATCAGCTCACTTCCATGAATCTTAGATAACTTCGCGACATGCAGAAGGATGCTCTCGTCATAATCGGTTCCTTCCAGTGGAACCAGAATCTTTGAATACATGCCGCGGCTCATCGTGAAAGCCATCCTTGAAGCGTCTCATAAACCAACCAGCCGTTCAGGCTCGTCAAAAGCACCGCCACCGCCCATGCCACCACTTTCCAAAAGGGCCTCGTCACCATCTCCCCCATCAGATCTTTTCGTCCCGTGAAATGAATCAGGGGAATCACTGCAAAGGGCAACTGAAAACTCAAAATGACTTGGCTCAAAATCAGCAGGTCATAAGTACCCTGCTCTCCCCTCCAAAGAATTACCAGGACTGCGGGAATCAACGCCAAAAACCGTGTACCCATACGCGAAATCCAAGGGGCAATCCGCCACCGCAAAAACCCCTCCATTACAATTTGCCCTGCCAATGTGCCCGTAAGAGTCGAACTTTGCCCACTGGCTAGAAGCGCCACGGCAAAGAGCGTGCCTGCCATCGCGGCCCCAACGAGAGGGGTCAATGTTTCGTATGCCTGCCTTAACTCTTTGACCTCCACCCCATTTTTAAAAAATACCGCGGCTGCAACAATGAGAATCGAGGAGTTGACGAGAAATGCCGCGTTAAGCGCGACAGCAGAATCAATCAGGTTAAATTTGGCTGCCTCTTTTTTTCCCTGATCGGTTGGCTCAATCCTGCGCGTCTGCACAAGCGCAGAGTGTAGATAGAGATTATGAGGCATTACGGTTGCCCCAATCATCCCAATCGCCACATAGAGGTCACTCGTTCCACCGTGAACTGGCCGAATCCCATTGAGTTTTGGACCTAGATATCCGGCAAGAACAGCGCCCCAATCGGCTTGTGCCAGCCAAAGCTCCGCCACGTAACAAAGCCCAATCACAATAACCAAAGAAAGGATTCCGGCTTCCAACCATCGCATTCCCCGCGCTTGCAACAGAAACATGAAAAATACATTCACGGAGACCACACCTGCACAAACCAGAAGCGGCCAACCTGTCAGCAAACTCAAGCCCACCGCCCCACCCAACACCTCCGCCAAATCACACGCCACAATCGCAATTTGACATGGAAGATAAAGCAACGCCCCCCAAGGCTCTGGATAAAATTCCCTACACGCCTGCGCCAAGTCCCTGCCTGTCGCGATTCCTAAACGAGCGGACAAACTCTGCAACAACAGCGCCATTCCGTTTGAAAGAAGAAGAACCCACAAAAGTTGATATCCAAAACGCGCCCCTGCCTCAATGTCCGTAGCCCAATTCCCCGGATCCATATATCCCACGCTCACGAGGAATGCGGGTCCCGCAAACGCAAGCATCTTGCGCCAAAATCCCGCCCCAATTGGCACCACAACTGACCCATGCACCTCGGGCAGGGATTTTCCTATCTGCAACATCAAGCCACTTTAACCCCGCCTTTTTCGTTTGGCCAACCTCTCTGCCCCGCTACAACCCGATCCGACTCGATCCAAACAAAGGCTGCAACGGCTCAGGAATCTCCACCTTTCCATCCTTGGTCTGGTAGGTTTCGAGCAGTGCGATGAATAGACGAGCCAAGGCCGTTCCCGAACCATTTAACGTGTGGCAAGGGCGGTTCTTTCCGTCCGACCCCTTAAACCTCAATCCCATCCGTCTCGCCTGAAAATCCATAAAGTTACTGCAAGACGACACCTCCAGAAACTGCCCCATGCCAGGCGCCCAAACCTCCAAATCATAACAGCGCGCCGCACCAAACCCAATATCTCCAGTGCACAACTCGATTTTTCGATAGTGCAAACCCAACTTCCGCAAGACCGATTCCGCATGCTGACAAAGCTCTTCGAGCGCCTTCATCGAACGATCCGGATGCTCGATCCAAACCAGTTCCACTTTGTCGAACTGATGCATCCTTCCTAATCCGCGAGTCTCCTTGCCCGCACTCCCCGCCTCCCTCCGAAAACAGGGCGTGTAAGCTGCATATTTTTTCGGCAGATCTCCCTCGGTCAAAATCTCCTCCCGATGCAAGTTAGTCACAGGAACCTCTGCGGTTGGGACTAAAAAAAGCTCTCCTCCTTCCACCGCATACATGTCCTCACGAAACTTGGGAAGCTGGCCCGTCCCAACCATGCTCGCCTCACGAACCAGAAAAGGAGTAGAAACCTCGGTGTATCCGTGCTCCCCACTGTGTAAATTCAACATCCAGCTTATCAAAGTCCTCTCCAACTTTGCCCCCGCTCCCCGATACACTGCAAACCCACTTCCCGAAACTTTGGCCGAAGCCGCAAAATCCAAGATCCCCAGCGCCTCCCCTAAAGCCACATGATCCTTCGGCTTAAAATCAAACTTCTTGGGTTCACCCCATGTCGAAACCACAGGGTTCTCTGCCGCCGTACTTCCCTTCGGGCACCCCTCCCAAGGAAGATTCGGGATGGAAAGCAGCAAACCCTCCTGCTTCGCCTCCACTTCAGCCGCCTGCTTGTCCAACTCCGCAATCCGATCCGACTTCTCCTTCATTCCAGCCAAAAGATCATCCGCTGATTCCTTCTTTGCCTTCCGTACCCCCACTTCCTTGCTGATCGCATTCCGTTCCGCCTTCAACTTTTCCACTTCTCCCAAAAGTCGTCGCCGCTCCTCATCCACCTCCAAAACTTTGTCCAAACCGTCCGCTGCACCCTTTCCGCGGGTGAGCAATCGTTGACGGACAGCCTCCGACTCCTTTCGAATCAGTCCAATATCGAGCATCCCTCCATTCAACCTATTCCCAGCCCTTCCGTCGAGACTCGGCAAAGGCTTTGCCGTCCGACATAGAAACGGCTTTAACCTACGTGTGGCTAATCTCCCTTTCCGCGGCGCCGTCCTCGACCTCGGCTCCAACACATTCAAACTTCTCCTTGCCGAACAGACCGGCCCCATTCTGCGGATCCATCATGAAAAGGCGTATCCCGTTCGCCTCGGGGAGGGAGTGGCTCTGTCCGGCCGCCTTCAACCCTCCGCTCGACGCCGTGCCCTGTCCGTTCTTCGCCAGCTTGAGCGTAGAATACGCGCCTTTCACCCCGACCAAACTCTCGCCGTCGGTACAGGCACCCTTCGCCGCGCAAAGAACTCCAAATCCTTCCTCCTTCCTGCATCCAAGATTCTAAAAAAGACGATTCGGCTTCTGAGCGGGCACGAGGAGGGTCGCGTAATCGCGCTCGCCGCCCGTTCCCTGTCCTCCACCCTGAGCCCTCGCTTTCATATCGATCTGGGTGGCGGAAGCATCGAGATCATCGACTCCCTGCGTCCTACCCGCCCGAAGATTTTCAGCCTTAACCTCGGCTGTGTAGCCGTTCGTGACACTCTTCTCTCTCAACACCCCCCTTCACCCCACCAATGGATCAAAGCCTTTCATTCCATTCGCAGTGCCTTAAAAAAGATTCCAGTCCCAACTCGGAAATCTCATGCCACTTTCTCGGGCGGAACAGGACACGCCTACGCCTGCCTTATCCGAAGTAAAAATATGAAAGCTCGGAAACTCGAGGGATTCTCCCTCTCCCTTTCCAATCTCGAATCCCTCATCCTCCGACTGCTTCCTCTATCCCTCCCCCAACTTCGCGCCCTACCCGGCATGCCCGCCGATCGCGCCTCTCTCGCCTTGCCCGCTTTTCTCGTCCTACGCGAAACGATGCTTCGGCTCCGTCTTTCCTGCGTCCAACTCACCACTCACGGACTTCGGTATGGCGTCTGGCTCGACTCCCTCGCTCCCTGCCCTATCTGTAAAATTGTTCGATGATCCCCAATACCCCCATCACCCGCCAAGCCACAGCCCTGATGGAGCGACTCGAGAAAGAGCCCCAGCACGCGCGCCATGTCACCTTCTGGTCTATTTTCCTATTTGAAAAGCTCGCCTCCCTTCATCAACTTTCAAAACAGGAGCTCGAGCTTCTTGTTGCGGGCTCCCTTCTCCACGACATCGGTTGGTCCACGGCCACCGAAGAGCGCCCTCACCACAAGGAATCCGCCCGACTCATTCGCGAACACACATGGAAAGACCTTTCCCATTCTCAAACCGATTTCATTGCCCTACTCGCCCGCTATCACCGCAAAAGCATTCCCTCCCCAACCCACCGCCGGTATGTGAACCTCCCAAAAACGAGAAAGAGTCACCTACATTTTCTTGCAGGTATCCTTCGCGTGGCCGACGCCCTCGATCGTTCCCATTGCCAAAGTCTTCACCCTGCCGACGTTGAAATTCGTCCAGGAGTCTGCCTGATTCATATTACAGGCAGAGACACAGGGGAGGCCCAATTCGGAATCGAGCGTAAAGGAGACCTCTTTCAACAAGCTTTTGGGCACCAACCCTTCCTCAAACCTGTCTCCTAGCGGAATGGCACGCCGGCCCAGTTCTGCTTAACTATCCCCATGGGCACAAAACGTTGGAGACCTCAACTGATCGCCTTGAGTATCCTACTCGCCTTCGTTGGCTTCTCCTACAGCTACGTCCGCTACTTCGTTCGAGCCCGCACCCATAGCGTCATTGTCTTTTTTGTTCCTGGAGCCAGCTCCGAACTCCTCGCCTTAGCCCAAGCCCGCGATCCTAATCGCACGCTTGCTGGTTTAGACCGCGCAGACGGCATGGCCTTTGTTGAAAGCCAATCCTCCGACCAACTTACGGGCGACGCCGCCGCTCTCGCCTCCTTTCTTGCTACAGGCCAACCCAGCCCTGCAGGGCGCTTGAGCCTGAGATACGATGGAAAACCTGCCGACACTCTCCTTTACGAAGCTCAACGCCGCGGCCGTGCAGTCGGAATCGTATCCTCAGGCCCCATCACCTCGCCTGGAGTCGCTGCATTCTACTCCCACCAACCCGATGCTTCGGTCTCTGGGACGGTTGCACAACAGCTTCTCGATACCACACGCATCGATCTCATCCTTGGCGGAGGACGCGAAATTTTTACTTCAGAAAAAAAGGCAGGTCGTCGTGACCTTGAAAAAGAAGCCGAAAAACTCGACTACACCCTGGTCTTCGACCGTGCGGGGCTAGAAAGTTTCCCAGCTTGGAATACACGCCGACTCCTCGGCCTTGTCGCCTCGGACTCCCTCCCTCTCGCCACTGCAGGAGGAGAAGCAGGCACAATCCAGCTTGCAGACCTTGTCCGTCGCGCGATTGAAACATTGGCCTATAACTTACTCGGATACTTTCTCGTGGTAGATCATCCCCTCGTGGCTGCCGCAGCGGGTCAAAATCAGGCTGAACTTGCAGTCAGACAACTTCATGAACTCGACCGGGCGGTTGAAACCGCAAGAAAATATGCAGGAAAAAACACACTGATTCTGGTCTACTGCCCTTATGCAATTGGCGGATTTCAGTTTCTTGAGAAATCAAAAGACAACTCCAGCGGCTCTCGCCGACTCTCCCCTCTCTCCTGGCACAATGGACCAGGAAAAAAAGGCTCCGATCCTACCGCCTACACCACAGGCCGTGCCGCATCCCCTTCCGCCGGCTTTGGTTGGGTCATCGCCTTTGGACGCGGATCAGAAAAGATTTCTGGCATCATGAACCCCGGCGAACTTCACGCCATTTTGAGTCGTCAGCTCTGAACACAACCCAGATCCGCGAAATTCTGGCCACCCGCGGCCTCCGCCCCCTTCGGCAACTCGGACAAAATTTCCTGGCTGAGCCCGCCCTGGCGACAGTCATCGCTCATGCCCTCCCAAAAACCAAAACAGAACCTATCCAAGAAGTCGGGCCTGGTCTCGGCGCACTAACGAGAGCTCTTCTAACGCTGGGACACTCCGTGGAGGCTTTCGAGATCGACCAAGGCCTCATCACTTGGCTTCGCGAAGAGTTTCAAGACGAACCAAGATTTCATTTGATCGAGGGGGATGCCCTGAAAACCCTACCCTCTCATCCCCCCCGCTCTCTGGTTTGCGGTAACCTCCCCTACTCAATCTCGACACCGCTTCTTGTCCAACTCGCCTTACGATCCCCACCTCCAGCCACCATTGTCGTCACCCTGCAGAAGGAGGTGGCGGATCGGTACTGTGCTCTTCCGCGCACCAGCGCATACGGAGCTGTCTCCGTTCTTCTTCAATCCGTTTTTTCGATCGAGAAGATTCGCAATCTCCCACCCGAAGTTTTTTACCCCCGCCCTCAAGTTGACTCTGCCGTTCTACGTCTCACTCGGCATGCAACCCTTCCGACCAACCTCGCCCCCTTCTATGCATTCATCAAAAAGGGGTTTTCTCAAAGAAGGAAAAAGCTGAAAGGATTACTTCCCGTAAACCTCGACCTTCGGGCCGAGGAACTCGACCCCACTCAATGGCGCGACCTTTATGAATCCACCCGAAGAGATCTTTGATATCGTCGACAACAATGATCGCGTCATCGGGACGGCTCCCCGATCCGAGATCCATGCAAGAGGTTTGCTTCATCGAGCCGTACATCTCTGGATCTTTCATCCAGACGGTCGTCTTCTTCTTCAAAAAAGATCCCTCACGAAGGATAGAGAGCCCGGACGTTGGACTTCTAGTGTCAGTGGCCATGTGAATTCCAAAGAGGATTATGACACTGCCATGCACCGCGAAATTCCTGAGGAGATTGGTGTTCCTGCCTCTACCTGCAAAGATTTTCAGAAGGTGAAACAGTTCCCCGCATCTCAAGAGACCGATCAAGAGTTCGTTTGGCTCTACCAAGCGGTTCACCCAGGCCCCTTTCAACCCGATCCCCATGAAGTCGCCAGCTTGAATTGGTTTTTCCCTGCTCAAATTGATCAAATGCTACGGGATCAACCTTCGACGTTCGCCTCCTGCCTTCGATTACTGTGGAATCAACGCCCCCGATGAATCGGCTTTCCGGAAAACGTGCCGTGGTGATTGGCGGCGGCATTGGCGGCCTCGCCGCCGCTCTACGACTTCGAAAAGCAGGCGCCCATGTTGTTCTGTTGGAAAAGAACGATTCTTTAGGTGGTAAAGTCTCTGAACGCCGGGTTAACGGGTTTCGGTGGGACCTTGGCCCCTCCCTCTTCACCATGCCCCAAATCCTTGACCGCCTCTTTGACGATTTGGGCGAAAAAAGGGAGGAACATCTCACTCTCGAACCTCTGTCGCCCACCTGTCGCTATCGCTGGGCCGATGGCTACCAGTTTGATGAAAACGAGTTCTTCTGGTCCCGCCCCGACTCGGCCCGTCTACTCCGCTATGCTGAAGGGCTCTACAAACTTTCCGGACCCGCCTTTTTAGAAAGCGACCCCTCCGAGATCTGGAAAAAGATCCTCAACCCCTCACTCCTTCCCCTACTCCGGTTTCTTCCCGCCATGAGCCCCTTTCGCTCCCTTGCCTCCGCCTCACGACACTTCTACTCCGATCCCCACCTTCAACAGTTCCTTCAGAGGTTTGCGACTTATAACGGAAGCGATCCGGAACTTACCCCCGCTACCTTTGCCGTAATTCCCTACGTTCAGGCGCACTACGGCGGATGGTTCATTCGAGGCGGAATTCGCCGCCTTGCGGATACTCTTATTCAACTGGCCCAGAAACATGGAGTCGAAATTCAGACCTCAGCTCCCGTTCACTCGATCGACGCTTCCGGAGTCACACTTGCATCGGGTAAGAAAATTCAAGCCGACCTCCTTTTCCATAACGGGGACGTTTTAGCTGCCTATCAAAAACTGATTCAACACCCACAATCTCCTCAAGTGGCATCGAAGATGGCCAAACCCGATCGAGCGATATCCGGATTCGTTGTCCTTTTAGGAGTGAAAGGAAAAGATCCATCTCTAGCCCACCACAACATCTTCTTCTCCGACAACTATCCACTGGAGTTCCAACAGATGTTTCGGGAGAAACGACCTGCGGAAAACCCCACCATTTATCTTTGCCTTAGTTCCAGAACTGACCCCGCTTCCGCACCCCCTGAACACGATAACTACTTCCTCCTCGTCAACGCCCCCGCCAACACCACCACAATCGATTGGGCCAAGGAGTCCCCAAAATATGCCGATCAAATCATTCGGATTTTGGATCAAAAGTTTTTGCCAGGGCTGAAGGGCAGAATCGTCCATCAAGAGACAATCTCACCTACAGATTTTGAGTCCCGCGATGGAGTCGTAGGGGGTTCCCTGTACGGTTGGGCTTCCCACGGAATGAAAAGCTCGTTTCTACGTCCCCCCATCCACTCTACCCTCATTCCAAATCTATACTTTGTGGGAGGAACCACTCATCCTGGAGGAGGCCTACCCCTCGTTCTACTCTCTGCTGAGATTGCCGTTCGCCTGGCGAATCGATCGTCTTAAAGCTTTTCCGGACGCTCCAGTAACTCAGCGACGCGGGCCAAAAGTCGTCCTGCCGCCCCACCGTCGATCACTCGATGATCAAAACTTAAGGTTAAAGGTGCCACTGTCTTAGGCTGAAACGATTGTGTCTTCTCGTCCCACTCGGGAACTTTCTTTCCCGCCCCCAACCCCAGCACCAAACTCTGCTCGGGCAACGGAATCGGAGTCGCCCAATCCAAACCAAACGTTCCATAGTTTGTCACTACTGCTACCGACCCCCCCAACGCCTCAGCAGGAATTTTACGCTCCTTCGCCTGCTTCATTCTTTCAGCATAAAGTGCCGTCAGCGTGTTTAAGTCTGTTTCATTCACTCTCCGAAGGACAGGAACGAGAACCCCGTCCTCCGCTTCAACTGCAAAGGCAATGTCGATCGACCCTGGATGCACGATCCGACTGCCCACCAACCGCCCCGCAGGTAAACTGTTCTCCGCTAAAGCGATTCCCAATGCCCGCACTGCGTATAGAGTCGGTCCGGGTTTGGCAGAATGTTTTTTTCGATGAGCCAACAGGGCATCCATTCCCGCTGTTCTTCCAACCGTGGCCAAGGGACGTAACCAGCTTCGTCGCATAGCATCCGCCACCGCCACCCGCATCGATGAGGCAGGAGTTAGTTTTTGTCTCTCTAAATCCAACATGAACCTCTCAAAATCCTCAATCGTCACTCTCCCCTTAGCTCCGCTTGGGGCTAGCCCCGCCAAATCCGCCGCATGCAACCCCAACTCCTCAATTCGCGCCTTCATTCTGGGAGATAGATAACTCGCCCCTGCCGCACGCGCAGGGACGGGTAACCCCTGGATAGTCGGCAATACTCCCTTTCCATTTCCATTTTCTCCATTCGAGTGAATTTTCTTTTTTCCCTCTTTTTCTTTGGGTTGAACCTTTCGGCCTCCATCTGGGCTCTTTTTTATTCCTTTCGACTCTTCCCGACCCGCCACCTCGACGTAACCCAAAACAGTTCCCACGGGATAACTTTGCCCTTCCTTAGCTTCCCACTCTTTCCAGACACCCCCGTAGCTCGTCGTCACACTCATGACTGCTTTACTTGTCTCAACCTCTGCCACCTCCTGATCCGCTTCAATCGTTTCACCTGGCTTCACCTTGAGCCGCAATAAAGTCGCCTCGGCGATCGACTCCCCTAACTGAGGCATAGAGATGGCAAACTGTCCCATAGTCTTCCCGCCCACCATACCCACCTAGGGTTGGGCGAACAATGCCGAGGGCAGCCGATCCGGCTCTTCCCCTTCATTAGGGGATCCGGATCGGCCGCGCCCCAGCGCAGCCGTTCCTCAGGCGGCTGCTTTATTTTCCAGGGTCCGGATACTGGAAAAGAAGATGCGAATGAGAATATCCACCTCCTCCAACGCAGTTCTCACCGCCTGCCCATCACAGGGTAGTCCCGCCTTAGCCAAGAGCTGGAGTGCACGTCGGGAAACACGCAACTCGGCTAAGCATGCGCGGAACTTTTCCGCAAACTCCTTTGCTGAGGGCGATCCCTCCGCCTCCCCATGCCGGAAGTAAGCGGCTGTGCCCGAGCGAAGAAGTTCCTCCGCCAGATGCCCAGCCGCCCGATCTTCAGGCAGGCTTCCTGCCAACCCCAGTAGGTTGGAGGTAAATGAGAGCAAACGGTCGGACAAGTCCGGCCCCTTTCTCTCCTCTTGAGCCGAAGGCCCCCCGCGGGGAGAGCTTCCAGCGTTGCGATCTTGTGATTTCCATCGTGTGTCTTGTGTGGTTGTCTTCATACAGGATTAAACTGCTGCCAACAAAAAAGGGTTCGGTCTTTTTTTAATTTTTTTACTCCCCCTATTCCCACCAGCATAAAAATCATCCCACTTTCCCGGGAATGTAGGACAATCAAATCCAGCCACTCACCCTATGAACTACTCTATCGGCTCATGGTTTCTAGTCCGCCTCACAGGCCTCTCCTACTTTTTCGCCCTTCTTTCACTGTACTTCCAGATACCCGGCCTGATCGGGCCCAATGGGATTCTTCCCGCTAACGATCTTCTCTTTCGCGCCACTAAAGCCCTATCTCCCGAGACTGCACTTTGGACTCTCCCATCCCTCGGATGGATTTTCGGCACATCAGATTTTGCCCTCCACCTGATCGCCCTACTTGGAATCGTCGGCTCCCTTTTACTTCTCACCGGCTTTCTTCGCCCAATCGGCGCCATCCTATCTTGGATCTGCTGGCTCTCCTTCGTGAACATCGGCCAGGATTTCCTCTCCTTCCAGTGGGACACTCTCCTACTCGAAGTTGGCTTTCTCGTTATCTTTCTCGAAAAACCCGGCATTCGTCCCCGCTCACCCGGCCTCAATATTCCGCCCCTACTCATCCGCTTCGCCCTCACCTTCCTCCTTTTTCGTCTCATGTTCAGCTCGGGAATCGTCAAAATCCTCAGCGGCGACCCCACCTGGGCGGACATCTCCGCCATGACCTATCACTTCGAAACCCAACCCATTCCCAACCCCCTCGCCTGGTTCATCCATCAACTCCCTCAGCCGCTTCTCAAGCTCTCCACCATTTTCACCTTCGTGATTGAACTCCTACTCCCTTTCGCCCTTCTCTTTCCCCAACCTAAAGTTCGCCTCACCACTTCCCTCGGATTCCTCTCCCTCATGCTCCTGATCGGCTTCACCGGGAACTATGCATTTTTCAATCTTCTCACCATTGGCCTATGCCTTGCCCTTATTGATAACCGGTACTACCCCTCCTGGCTCCAACCTAAAACGCTTCCACTTCCCTACACGCCCGTTCCTTGGCGACACCTCAGCTCTCTAACCGCCCTTCTCCAACTATCCCTTGCCATCCCAACTCTATTTTTAACCTTGGGACTCTTTCCCAGAACCGGTTCATCCTTTTTTACTCAGTGGGAAAGAACTTTTGCCCCATGGCATCTAACCTCTGGGTATGGCCTTTTTGCTGTCATGACCACTCGACGCCCCGAACTCACCCTCGAACGCAGTTCCAACGGACTCGATTGGCAACCCATCCTGTTTTCCTTCAAAGCAGGCCCACCCAACCGCCTCCCTCCCCAAATCGCCCCTTTCCAACCCCGACTCGACTGGCAGATGTGGTTCGCCGCCCTTTCCGCCGAACGGGGCCAACTCCCCGGTTGGTTCACTCCTTTCCTCAAAAAACTCCAAAAGGGCGAACCCGAGGTCTGGAATCTTCTCCCCTCCCAGCCCCACTCTTCCGAAAACGATTATCTCCGCCTTCGGCTCGACCAGTATCACTTCACTACTCCATCCGAGCGATCCTCCACAGGAAACTGGTGGCGAATCACCCCCGGTCCCGTTCTCCTTGTTCTCCCTCCAGAAACTTCTCGTTAAGTCGTCTCGTCCAACTTTAACCTAAATCAAATGCCTCATCTCCGCGTCTCTGTCTCCGCCCAACGCCTTGATATCGTTGCCGACGACGGCTCCATCTCCCGCTCTTTCCCGGTCTCGACCGCAAAGAAAGGAACGGGCTCGGAACCGAACAGCAACAAAACCCCTCTCGGCTGGCACCGGATCTGTCAAAAGATCGGTGACAACGCCGAATCTGGAACCCACTTTGTTGGACGCAAACCCACCGGTCGTGTCTGGAAATCCTCCGACCCGGTGGAAGAAAAGAATTTGGTCCTCACCCGCATTCTCTGGCTCGACGGAGAAGAAGCTCACAACAAAACCAGCAAAGACCGCTATATCTACATCCACGGTACTAATCGAGAAGACCTCATCGGCCAACCCGCCAGCGCCGGCTGTGTCTGCCTACGTAACGCTGATGTGATCGACCTCTACGACCTTATTCCCGCCGGCACCCGAATCGAAATCGTCGCTTAAACCTAATGCCCTCCATAGCTCCTCCCGAGTCTGGGAGGTTAGGAGAAGCGGAGGGTCAACCAACCGTCCCCAACGATTATGTAGGGCGGGCATCTTGCCCGCCCCCTAACCCAAAGTCGGGGCTCATCCATCTCGCCCCACTAACCCGGCGCCCACGAATGGGCGCCCTACAACCTAATTTCCTTATTTTCGCCGCCTAAGAATCGCCAATCCACCTAAACCAATAGCGAGAAGCGAAAAAGAGGACGGTTCAGGGACACTAGCAACACGGAACCCGATTTGTGGGAGTTCTATCAACGGACCGTAGCCGAATCTCGCCGAGGCTTGCAAGTAGTCAGTGAGGCCGTTGATTTCCCAGGAGCCGCCGCGATACTCCCGCTCCTCGGCCGCTGTGTTGTTGGTTCCGTCATATGCTGTCTCATTCCACTCATACACATTCCCTCCCTGCGCCATCGTTCCATAGGCACTTAACCCACCCGCGTTGTTGATATCTGCAGGACCACTTCGTCCATAGTACACCGCTGTGTTCGCTGCTGTTCCACTAGCCTTTGACATCGGTGCACTATCGGTTCCGTTGGGAAAGTTTGACCAGCTACCATCCGCTTTACCATAAGCCCCCTTGTACCACTCGTCCCTACTGGCGATGACATACTTCGCTAGGCTGTTCCTAAACATATTGTTTGGGTTGTACCCTGCATCTGTCGACGACCACAGCTGGAATGTGCCCCCACTAAACTTATACGCCGCTGTCCCTCCTGTGCTCGTGTTTAACCAATTCACAAACTTCGCCGCCTCATACCAGTCAATCCCTGTCGCTGGTTTAAGCAATCCGTTGCCGCCATAGCTACCCATATCACGCATTGTAATCCCTAGGCTCCCTGCTGAATTCGCTTTTGTGATCATATCCCTACTCACCTCGTACTTGCCCAAATTGTAGGTGTAGGCCACCGAACCCACAGGATTAGGACTCCCCGTGGTATCGGCCGGGTTGTTCGGATTGCCAATCGTTACAAATTCCATTTCGAACTGGTCGGATCCGCTTCCAAATGTTTCTAATAAAGATTGCGCCGAGGCGGCCTGGTAGCCCAGAGCCACAACTGACAGGATTAGATATTTTTTCATTCAAAAATATTAATACAAAATATTAAATTTTCAATAAGGTCTGTTTTTTTAGTGATTTCTAATTCATTGATTAGTAGGGATTACCTGCTTCAGATAAAAAAAATGCCACTAACTTGTAACAATTAAAAATCCAGGCTTTCAACCTCTGTAGCCTCAGCTGGGCTAGCCGCCCAACACCCCCCCACTCAACCTCGCTTCCCGACCTTTGCGCCCTTCGCCTGAGCAAAACCAAACATCACGCTAAGTCCGCTACGTACGCCACGTTTGTTAAAAAAACTTTCCCACATTCTTGCCACCCCACCATACCCCAGGAGGGGTGTATCATCCCCATGGAATTTTCTCTTCTCAATCCATCCTTTCCGCCCTTGGCGACCTTGGCGTGAGTAAAATATTCGGATTAAGAAAAAGGACTAAAGAGTACCCGTCTTACGCCGCTTGAGTAGCAACCCACTTAGCCCTAGCACCACCAACAGCCCAGTCGACGGCTCAGGGACACTAGCGACACGGAACCCGGTGCTGTAGTCCTCGTACGACGGACTGTTGGCGGCGAGTCGGTACGAGGCACCCAAGTAGACACCGTCGCCGCCGACGTCGTCCCAGGCACCGCCGCGCACTCCCCGACTCTCGCCCGCTGTGTCCTTGCTTCCGTCATATGCTATCTCATTCCACTCCCACACATTCCCTCCCTGCCCCATCGTTCCGTAGGCACTTAACCCACCCGCGTTGGTGATGTCTGCAGGACCAGATTGTCCACCATACACCGCTGTGTTTGCAGTTGTTCCACCAGCTACTGCCGTCGGCGCAATGTCGGTTCCATTGGGAAAGTTTGACCAGCTACCATCAGCTTTACCAAAAGCCCCCTTGTACCACTCGTTGCTACTGGCAATGACATACTTCGCAAGGCTGTTCCTAAACAGATTGTTCGGGTTGTACCCTGCATCCCCTTCCGACCAAAGCTGGAACATTCCGCTCCCATCAAACTTATACGCCGCTGTCCCTCCTGTGCTAATGTTTAGCCAATTCACAAACTTCGCCGCCTCATACAAGCTAATTCCTGTCGCAGGCCGATTTGCCCCGTTGCCACCATAGCTACTCATATCATACATTGTAATCCCTAGGCTCCCTGCTGAGTTTGCTTTGGTGATCATATCCCTACTCACTTCGTACTTGCCCAAATTGTAGGTGTAGGGCACCGAGCCCGCAGGATTAGGATACCCGGTGGTATCAGCCGCGTTATTAGGATTGCTGATCGTTACAAATTCCATCGTGAACGCGTTGGGGGTTCCCGTAGAAAAACTTTCTGTCACGAGTTGCGCTGATGCGCTCTGGTAGCCTAGAGCTAGAAGAAGCAGTAAGGAGGGTGACCTTTTCACAACGGCTAATTAAGCACGCTTTGTCGCAAATAGCTATACCCCCCCTCAACTCCGCCTCCTTACCTTAGCGACCTTGGCGTGAGCAATCCGACACCTCTTTTCAATTACGGCAGGTGGACCCGGTCGTAGATGCTATCCAACAAGGAGGTGCTCCCACTGGTGACATCCTCGCTCAACTCCCAGAACATTAGTCCCCCCAATCCCAGTTGGTTGGCGTAGTTGGCCTTCACCCGCATCGACTCGGAATCATCATAGGTGATGAACCGCTTGGCCGTGGCTGAGTAGAGATAAGGAACCTGAGCCGTGACGTTCCAGTACCTTTGATAGCCGCCCGCTCCGGCATAGACCCCGTTCGTGTAAGTCAGGACTCCGGAACTGAACAGGGAGTTGTAGGGAAACTCGGTTTCCCCCAGTCCGGGCGAGGTTGCCTCGTAGCCCGCCTGACCCAGGCCATCTCCGCTCGGCCCAGCCTGAACTCCATCCCAACCCCGGCCATAGAACGGAACGCCCAGGACAAGTTGAGCCGCGGCCACTCCACCCTTTCCATTCAATCCATTGAGATAGGTCTGCGTCGCCCCTTGAACCGACCAGTTGGCGCGACCGGCACTCGGATCGATATTCACCATCGGCGCATTGATCCCAGTGTACGAATCCCATCCACCATGGAAGTCGTAGGTCATGATATTGATCCAGTCGGCCACTTGGGAGACCGCCTTCGGATCAAAGTTTGCAATATTCTGATCCCCGCCTGGACCTGCGATAGAGAGATAGTACTTCTTCCCATCGATCGCTGTCTGACGGTTCATCTCATCTCGGACCGCCTTCAAGAGGAGGTTGTAGTTGGCACCATCGCTGGTCGTCGCCACACCGCTGCCATCCAATCCTCCCCCGCCTGGGTATTCCCAATCGATGTCGATGCCATCAAAGCCGTACTTCACGATGACATAGACCGCCGATTTGGCGAAATCTGCCCGCTTCTGCGCATCCCTCGAAATCGAGTAGAGTGGAGCCGACAAGGTCCATCCACCGATCGAAACCATCGTCTTCAATTTCGGATACTGCTTTTTCAACGCTTGGAGCTGCCCAAAGTTACTGTTTGTCGTGTAAGCGGGTGACATGGTCAACGCCTCCCCAGCACTGTTCGCTCCTGCATCTGCATACTCGTCAAACAAGCCGACACCAGCCGTCAGAGTTGTTCCCGCTGGCTGCTGCATGTAGGCCGCGTAGTTGCTGTACTTCCATCCGCGGTAGGAGGAGACGGTCCGATCCCAAGCAGCGGGCATCGTGCGATCGAGCGGAATCAGGAATGCGTAGTTGATCACATTCATTCGATCCCCCCGAATCTTGGTCACGGGGAATCCTTTTTGATAAATGCCCCAATTCGGGTAGTAGCCGACGATCTTTCTCTGCTCAACCGTCGGCATCTTGTCATATCCCGCCACGGTGGCGTTGGTGGTGGTCGCATTGGTCGATGTTCCGGCAGTTGTCCCTGAATTGGTCGTCGTGGTGCTTCCTCCCGTGCTGGGAGAATTAGTCACAGTCGTATTTGTCGTAGTTCCTGTGCTGGGAGAGTTCGTGGTCGTACCGGTTGATCCTCCGCTGGTGGTCCCACCCGTGGAGGCCGTCGAGGAACTATACAGGTTTTCGACAAGACCATTCAGAAGCATTCCGCTTTCATAGACCGAAATACGGTCGGTCTTCAGAATGTTTGCGTTGCCGCTACCCAATCCCTGATAGGAGGGATCATTGGCAGGATTCCATGCCGTGGCAGGAACCCCTGTTTTCAACGCCATCCGGAACTGTGCCTCTCTCCAGTACGATGTTCCTGTTCCAGGCTGGATGTTCGTTCCCGCGAAGCTGACATCCACATAGTAGATTTTGGATGCGGCGTTATAAACCTGCAGGACGGGATTGACGGTCCCGTTCTGCACATAGTTCGCGCTCACAACTACCGCGGTCTGATCATAGCCCGCAGCAAACAACTCAGTCAGATCAACATAGTAACGGAAGGATAGGGCCATCGAACCGGTGGCCGGAAAGGCGGACCGGTTGTTCATCAAAGCACGGATTTCCGTAAATCCCGTTCCCTGCTGGTTGATCGCGGCTTCTACGAAGAACTCATCACTGACTAAGCCATATTCGGATACGGGGGGGAAGTTGGCTGCGGGTAGTGCCGTCGAGTCCTGAGCCAGCCGAGCCACCGCTCCGGTAAAGGCAGCGTTGTAATCCAACGCAACTTCGTTGGATACATAGTCGCTGCGGTCATCGGTGTAGGAAGTGTCGGTAGCAGCCGACGGACCTCCCACCAAAGCCCCGTAAAGAATATGCCGGCTGTTGGTGGGGGTGCTCATGCTTCCATTCCAAGAACCATGCGCTCCCCGATGATGAGGGTTGATTGGAGGATTGACCCCGAACCCAACCACATAACTCCGTGCGGCGGGATTCTTGCCCAGCATGTAGTCGATCTGGTTCCGGGCAAAATCCCGGTACCGAGTCCCTACATCTCCCACCCGATCCGAATAGATTAAGGCGAGCAAGGAGGTGTTCGCCGAGTAACGCAGCGAGCCCCACTGGTCCAGCCAAGCCAACCCGCCTGGGGTGTAGGCAACCCGCGCACCGCTCTCTCCCACGGTCCAATAGTTGAGCCATTTTTCTGCGGCGGTTTTGTAGACGGCTTTCCCAGTCAGCTCGGCCAGCAACACCGTCGCCCCGTAGGTCTTGTCATCCCAGTTATGGGTCCACTTGAGCGGCAACCCGGCAATGTTCTGGCTATAGATCGTCTCCGCTTTCGTCAGGTAAGCCGCCTCCCCTGTGGCCCGGTACATCCAAGCCGCTGCCCAAGCCAACTCATCGTAATATCCGGACCAGGAGTTGTAGTAGGTCGCGGCATCGGTGATCGAATCAGAATATTTTCCGCGATACTGATCGGCAAAGTTGAACAAGGTCCGTGCATGGGCCAAGCACTTGTCTGCGTAGACCGGATCCGTGCTTCGGAACAGGATCGAAGCGGAAGCCATGGCCGCCGCTGCCTCTCCCGCCAAATCCGATCCGGGCTTCGCCGCCGTGATGGCATAGGCCGGCCGAGCCATGGTCATGGTTTCGGAAGGGCCCCAGTAACTGTGATCCAACGAACCATTACCAACCTGTCCATAGAGAACATTGTCCGACGGATGCGCTTTCATCAGCCAATCCGTACCCCAACGGACCACATCAAGAAGGGCAGCCTTCTGACCCGTCTTATCGTAGGCCGATCCATATTCGATTCCGCCCCAGGCCAAGAGGGACATGGCGCTGGTCATCGGTAGACCAAATTTTACGTGGTCACCCGCATCGTAAAATCCTCCCGTCAAATCTAGGCCGACATCACTCCCATCAGTGAGGGCGGAGTCTCCCCTCCAAGGTACGCGGAAATCGACAGGTAGTTTTCCTGACTTCTGCGCGTCAAAGAAGTAGAGAGATTTCTGGAGTACTTCTGGATAGTTGTAGGTCCCCGCAACAACCACTGGAGCTGCAGCCACGGTGATCGTTAAAGCCTTCGTCGCAGAACCTCCGGCATTGGTTGCAGTCAAAGTGACGGTTGACGCAGCTGCTACTGTCGGCGTTCCCGAGATTACACCGCTGGTCGCATTCACAGTCAGACCAGCGGGTAGTCCCGTCGCGCTGTAGGAAGTCGGACTTCCCGAGGCGACAATCTGGTAACTAAACGCTGTACCTACCGTTCCACTGGCTGTGGTCGCACTGGAGATGACAGGTGCTGTGACAACCGGTGCTGCTGCAACAGTGATCGTCAGGGCCTTGGTCGCAGAACCTGCGGCGTTGGTTGCCCTGAGGGTAACCGTCGAGGTTGCAGCGGCTGTGGGTGTTCCCGAGATCACACCGCTAGTCGAATTTACCGTCAGACCAGCTGGCAGACCAGTTGCGCTATAGGAAGTCGGACTTCCTGAAGCCGCAATCTGGTAACTAAACGCCGTGCCCACTGTTCCACTGGCTGTGGCCGCACTCGAGATCACAGGTGCTACCACGACTGGAGCCGCCGCAACGGTGATTGTGAGTGTCTTGGTCGCAGAACCCATAGCGTTGGTTGCCTTGAGGGTAACGGTCGAGGTTGCGGCTGCTGTGGGCGTTCCGGAGATTACACCGCTGGTTGCATTGACCGTCAGACCAGCTGGCAGTCCGGTCGCGCTGTAGGAAGTCGGACTTCCCGAAGCCACGATCTGGTAACTAAACGCAGTGCCGACTGTTCCAGTCGCCGTAGCTGCGCTCGAGATCACAGGAGCGACTGCAGTACCTCCACCTGTGGTTCCGCCTGCCGCAGTTCCGTTGATCAAAAAGGCGACAGGGATCTTGTTCGTCGTTCCAGGGGTTCCGTTGTAACCAAAGGTCACCGATCCACCTGCAGGAATGGTGCTGGTCCAAGTAACCGGACTGACCACCCACTTGGTTCCCACCTGGGAGGCAACAGCTGCGCTCCAGATATCAGTGACCTTACCATCAAAGGTGAATCCCAGACTCCAGTTACTCACTGCCGCGGTTGTTGGATTACTGATCACGACCTGAGCCGTGAAGCCAGTTCCCCAATCATTCTGGATCGTCTGCACCACCGTCAGAGTTCCCGCAACTGGGGCCGCCGCCACGGTGATTGTCAGGGTCTTTGTCCCAGAACCTCCGGCGTTGGTCGCCTTGAGGGTGACAGCCGAGGTTGCAGCTGCTGTGGGAATTCCCGAGATCAATCCGCTGGTTGCATTAACCGTCAAACCAGCCGGCAATCCGGTCGCACTGTAGGAAGTCGGAGTTCCCGAGGCCACGATCTGGTAACTAAACGCTGTGCCCACTGTTCCGCTGGCCGTAGCTGCACTGGAGATTGCCGGGGCTGTTACTACAACAGGCGCAGCTGCCACGGTGATCGTCAGAGTCTTCGTCCCGGAACCTCCAGCGTTGGTCGCCTTGAGGGTTACAGCCGAAGTTGCGGCTGCTGTGGGAGTTCCCGAGATCAATCCGCTGGTCGCATTGACCGTCAAACCAGCAGGCAATCCAGTCGCGCTGTAGGAAGTAGGACTTCCCGATGCCACGATCTGGTAACTAAACGCCGTGCCCACTGTCCCGCTGGCGGTAGTCGCGCTCGAGATGACAGGAGCCGCTGGCAGAACAACTGCCGCGGGCTGGATCAACCCCGCTCCGGTTCCATCCGCAATCGTGGCACCTGAGACGTTGCTGAGCTGAACGGAGAATTGCTTATTTGCAGCCAACGTCTGCCCCGGCACGACCACCGAGATTGTCTTCATGGTTTCCCCGGGCGCAAAGAAAAGCGTTCCCGAGGCAGCTGTGTAATTCGTCCCTGCCGCGGCCGTTCCGTCCACCGTGGCGTAGGCCACGCTAACAACGGCCGAGGCAGGTGCGGATAGAGTCACCGCAAAGTTCATGGTCTGCGAAGTCACTCCACTTCCTGTCGCCACTCCGATCAAAGGAGCCAGGCTCGCTTGAATGTAGGACATCCGGAGAGAGTTCACCGTGGTCCAGTCATCATTCAGGATTCCACCCGTATCTCCGCTGTTGGGATTCAGGCTCCAGTAGGTCCAGCTCATCCCCTTCTGGTTGCCTGTGAGATCCTTAACCCCATCGAGGTTTAAATCTCCATCGATGTAGTCGGTCAACTTATCCATCCATTGCTGATCACTCGTCGTCAGCAGCTTGCTTCCAAACTCACCCAAGAGAAGCGGAGCCGTCTGATTTTTGAAGATGTATCCCCAGTGGGCATACCAGACATCGGCCAGATTCTTGGGATAAGCCGGATCGGAAAACCAAGTCTGGGCGAACACGCTCGCCGGATAATCATGCATCGAATAGACCAGCTTCGCTGGATTCGTCAGCACTACGGGATAGGTGGCCACTCCCTTGAGGTTGCCACCCCACCAAGTGGTCTGACCGTTGTACTGTTCCGTTCCCTCGACAATGATCAGCCAGTTCGGGTTGGCTGCGAGGACGGCGTTACCGGCCCGCTCCGCTGCTTTGTTCCAATCGGTCGCCGGAGCAGAATTTCCCCAAGTCGCGCTCTTTTTGGGCTCATTGAACAGATCCGCACCGATCACCGTTGCATTGCCAGAGTACCGCTTGGCCAACATGACCCAATCATCAATCCAACGTTGCTCGGTGTAGTAGGCGTCACCTGGGATGTACCAAACATCCTCACCGATATAACCGTCCGCCTTGGCCGAGTGACGATCTAGGATGACCTTAAGCCCGATCGATCCGGCGTAGTCGATCACTTTGTCCAAGCACTGAATCGGAGTCAGACCCTGTAGATCGGGATTCTGCGCGTAGTTGATACTCGTAGTCACCGCATCACTCCGGAGCATCTCGTTCGAGTAGGGAATCCGCAGAGTGTTGAAGCCAAGACTCTTGATCTGATCGAGCATCGACTTGTAACCCCGTGTCCACAGACCATGGAACACTTTGTTCCCCGTCTCAAAGCCGAACCAGTTTACCCCGCTGATCCGCACGGGGTTTCCGGCCGCATCAACAATCTGATTTCCCGAAGCGGAAAGATAACCGCTCGTAGTGACAGTGCCGGTCGAAGCAGACAAGGTCAGCGTCGCATCCCCCACCGCCAAGGTGGGCAGAGTGACGGGAGGAGTGACAGGAGGAGTAACCGGGGTGGTAGAAGAAGCCACGGTTAGCGTAAAGGCCCGGGTCGCGATAGCCGCGACAGAATCCTTGGCTTGAACCGTAAAGGTTGCCGTACCAGCCATCGTCGGAGTCCCGCTCAAAACTCCTGCAGTGGAAAGGGTCAACCCTGCGGGCAAGGTGCCAGTGGTGACGCTCCAACTGTAAGGAGCAGTTCCCCCTGAGGCCGCCAAGTTCTGGGAGCTGGCGGTTCCTACCGTCACACTGTTCAGCGCTAAGTTGGAAACCGACAAAACCGGGACCGTAGTAGAAACGCCGTTGAAGAGAATATTCGTCGGCTGGAGCCCGGCGATCGTGAAGTTCGCCACAAAACCAACATCCACAATTCCACCGGTCGGAATCACCCCATTATAGTCTGCGTTCCGAATCACATAGTGATTCGCAAACCGGCTCGAGATCATGCCTTCCCAAAGGCTTGTGATGTCCCCTGTATAATCAAATTCCAACGTCCAACCTCGGGTTGCATCCACCGAGGTATTATTAATATGAAAAAGCCCCTGCCCGCCGCTCGTCCACTGATTGGCATACGAAAATGTAACCGCTGCCGAATCCACATGGGTATGGGTCGCTGGATCGACCAAGGTTGTGCTCGCAGGAGGTGCAGTGACGGGAGTCACAGCCACACCGTAATCCACGCCGCCGAAATCCAGGTCACTGGTGGAAAAGAACACCTCCCCCACGGGGTCGATTCTCTGCCAGATGACGTAGAGAATATGCCGTCCGGTGCGGACGGGCAGATTCAGGGTCATGTAATAGTTCGAACCGCTCAGAGTCGTCGCTTCCGCTCCGGGAAGTTCGACCAAGTCCGCCCAACGGAGCGCTTCCCGGGGATTGTACCCTTCCCGCGTGATATAAGCCTTGAAGAAACTCGGATCATGAACAGTGGTGGCATAAAACCGGCAAAGCTTGGGCCCCGGCACCACTTTGGTGGCCGGCCAATCGGTGCGAACGAGATTCAACCCAGCATACTTGTCCAATCCCACCCCCGGCAGTTTTCCGTCCGGAATGATGGCCTGATAGTTGTAATCGGGAATTTGGCGCCGAACTTCCATCCAATCATAAAAAGGCTGGGTGCCCCCAACCCCGATCGCAGCCTTCGCTGCTTCGCTTGTCGGAGTTTCAGGGTTTTCCAGAAAAACTTCATACGAGCGGCTGATCGGATCAGCCATCGAACCGTGCCCGAGGGCGGTCACTGCACTCAAAATCAATCCCTGCACGAAGGATCCGATGATTTTTGTTTTTGTTTTCATGAGGGCAACCTAATCCCCGTTTCGACTCTTTTGTCCTAAAGTCGGCCAACAGGACCGAAAACTCTTCGAAACAGGCTGGAAAAAGATTTAATCCGTTAACTAAAACGCCGAAATAATCTGCCCGACTGAAAATAAAATATCGTGATCGAGTTAACTTTGAAACAAAGCGCGGATCTCGGCCGTGTCGGGATAAACCAATTTTTCACTCGGTCCGCTCTGAAACACGCCGTTCTTGTAATACGGAGTCTTGAGGGCGAGATCGATTTGGGGAGGAGAAGCAAACCCGCCCCAGAAACAAGCCCGTTCAGACTTCTGCGGCGCGTGGAACACCCCACACGGAGCAAGTAGACAATCCAATGTATCCACCTCCCACCATCCTCCCGGCTCCCCCAAATACCCCGATCCACGCCCTGCCCACAGAATAAGGCACTCATCCGAGACGGGATGAGTATGGGCAAAATCCGGCTCGTTCTGGCTGAAGCAGAAGTTGAATCCACCCGTGCGGGAACCGGCTCCGGGCCAAATCACCAGAACTGCCGGACTCCCCAAGGCTCCGAACAGCGTCCCTCGAAACATATTGAACAAAGCCCCTTCCCGACGGATATCAGCCGAAGTCCGATTCCAAGAACGTGCCGCCGATTCCGTCTCCCTGTATTTCAAAGCCAGCGGAGCCTTGAGTGTCCCCGTGTCCGCATTCAGACCTGCATGAAAACAGGCTTCATGGTTCATCACTCCCATGGCCACATCATAAAATCCCGCCTCAATATAAAGATCGAACTGGGGCGGGGTGATTTGCGAAACCAACACTAGGTTCTCCTTGTTGCCCGAAGAGTTTCGAACCGCATGAGGGACACCCTCTGGAAAATATGCGATATCCCCCGGCTCAACGGAAACCCACCTGCCCAGAAGAAACACTTCCCCACGGCCAGCCGCACAAATCATAATCTCCTCCGCCATAGTGTAGGCATACGAGGCACTCTCCTCCCCGGGCTTCAGCGTCAAAACATGCACGCTTTCGGTCTGAAATCCGTTCCCCGGCCACGCGATCAGCCTCGTGTGAACCCCATGAGTCCGAATGACCACCCCCTCATTGAGATTTCCGATCGCCCCACGGGCACGAATTTGGCTATACGTGTAATACTTCGCTTGGTGCTTGGGATCCGCCATCTCTTACTCGTAGAGCTACCCACACAAAGTGTCGAACCTCAAGAGCAGGTGGCAATTGATTCCTAGCCTTCTAAAGGCCCCAGAAAACATTTCCGGCCAAGGATTACCAAATGTTTTGTCCTATCGAACGTTTTCGCCCACGCTGAACTCATGTTTGAGGCTCTCCGTAAGAATCTTTTTCACCCACCCCGCTTCTGGCGGATCAATTTGATCCTTTGGATGGGATTCGGCCTGATTGCCTTTCTCATCCGTTCGGTCATGCGGGAAGACTTTCTACGAGGTCTCCAAATCACCCTTGCCGCCACTCTTCTCGGATTTGCCCTTTCCGGAGGGCTCCGCCGGATTTATCACCACTTCGGACCCCTTCGGACGCACCGCTCCAGTTTCGTTTTCCAAGCCATCCTGATCACCGGTCTGACCGCCGCCTTTCACTCCGCTATCCTGCAAGTCTTCCTCATCTCCCTTCTCGATCTGTCTGGGCCCGCCACAGGCCTCGGACATACAGTCCCCATCTGGCAACGATGGACCCTCTTTTCCGTCCTCATGTGGTTCGTCTACCTAACCTGGTCGTTCGCCTATCTCTGGTTCAAAGCCGAACTCCTGGTTCAGAAGGAAAAAATCGAGGAGTTGAAGGCTAAAGCCGAGGTTCAGAAGATGGAACTCCAGCTGATCCGATTCCAACTCGACCCCCATTTCCTTTTCAACTCCCTCAACGGCATCGCCGCTGAAATCCCCGCTCATCCAAAAATCGCATCCAACATGGTGGATGAACTGGCCACCTACCTAAAATACTCCCTCGATCACCGGCATGAACTGATCACGCCTCTGTCTGTCGAACTAGATGCCACCGCCTCCTACCTCAGAATTCAAAATGCCCGTTTCGGAAGCAAACTACAAACCCGGATCACCGCCCCCACAAACACACGGAAAATCCTTGTCCCCAGCTTCATCCTTCAACCCATCGTGGAAAATGCCTTCAAATACGGCCCGGGGAAAACTGCCGCCCGATTGACCCTCTTTATCACCGCCCAAGCAAAGGCCGGCCATCTCATCCTTCAGGTGAAAAATTCAGGAAAACTCTCCTCTTCTCAAAAAGGCTCAGGCCTGGGACTGGACGCAGTCCGCCGCCGTCTCGCCATACGGTACCCCAACCGTCACCGTTTCACGCTGACCGAAGACAATGGGTTCGTCGTGGCCACTCTCGATTTGAAGGGAGAACCATGCTCCGTGTAGTCCTCTGCGATGACGAGCGACTCGCCCTCCAGCGCCTTCACCAACTGATTGCTCCGCATCCGAACTTTCAGATCGTCGGGGAGGCCAATACGAAAGCCGCCGCCATCAAACTGATCCGTAAAGAAAGACCTGACGCCCTCTTTCTCGATGTCCAGATGCCGGGTGCAACCGGCTTCGATCTATTGAAAGCACTTCACCCACCCCCCAAGACGGTCATGGTCACCGCCTATGCGAAATACGCACTACAAGCTTTCGATCTGGAGGCGATCGACTATCTAATCAAGCCTGTCACCCCCCAACGTTTTGCCCAAGCACTCCATCGTCTCGTTACCGCTTGCACAAAAAAAACCGTAATTTCCAAGACCCCTTATTCCTTGCAGGACAGAATCTGTCTCCGCACTCCCCACCAATCGATGGTCGTCCCCATTGACTCGATTCCCCTTCTTCAGGCCGACGGGGATTTCACTCGGATTCATATCCCGAACTCAGCCCCCCTCATGATCTGCCAGCCCTTGGGAAGTTACGAAAAGATCCTGCCGTTCCCACCCTTCGCCAGAATCGATCGCTCCCATATCATCAACTTGAATCACATCACCCGTCTGGAGCGCAAATCCCGAGATGAGGCCAATCTGGTCCTGGAAGGTGTGAAAGACAAAATCCTGATCGGCCGGGCCGCCCAACTCCGACTCAAAGACCAGCTTCCGAAAGGCTGAAAAAAATCAGGCCGAGAGCGTGGTGCCGGCCCGTTCCTGACCCTTCACCACCTTCGTCAGCGTCCCCGTCACCCGACCATCCACAAACTCCACTTTCTTCAACCCCTGCCTCAGTGCCAAAGCCGCCGACCGACACTTGGGAATCATCCCCCCACCGATCACCCCTTCCTTCTCAAGTTTCTCCAACTCCCCAGCCCGGATCTCCCGAATCAAACTCCCCGGATCTTTCACATCTTTCATCAAGCCCGGTACATCGGACAAAAAGATCATCTGCTCCGCCTGCAATGCCCCTGCCAACGCCGCCGCCGCCACATCCGCATTTAGATTCATTGAACCCCCGTCATTTCCCTGACCCACCGGACTCACTACCGCCGTTTCTTTCGTGTCCAGACACCGCTTCACTTCGCCTATCTCGCATCGCTCCACCTCACCCACCCGTCCCAGATCCACTTCACCGGCTTTCGGCGCTTTCTTAGAATGAAAAACTTTTTGCCCGCTGATTCCGCGACTCTTGCCACCCAGTTCATTTAGCTTTTTGACAATCGCGGGATTCACCCTCTGGTCTAACACCTCTTCCACCACTGCCATCGCCGCCTCATCCGTCACCCGGAACCCTTGAGCAAAGACCGCCTTCAACCCCCTCCGATCCATCTCCCCGCTGATCTCTTTTCCTCCCCCGTGCACCAAGACCACGGGAAAACCCTCTTTCGCCAGACCGGCGATCTCCTGCAAAATTTCAGATACCTTCGCGGGATTTTCCATCGCGCTCCCGCCATACTTGACCACGATCACCCCCGACATCGTTACTCCCCCAGATTAATCCGGACGTACTTTTCCGAAAGATCGGTCGTCAGCATCCGATACTCACCTTTACCCAAGTTCAGGTTCACCTGAATCGCCACCCGAGATCTACGCGCCGCCGCCTTTAACCTGCCCACAGGAGTCGCCGTCGCCATCCCGCCCCGAACCGCCGCCACCCCGTCATAATGAATATCCACTAACTCCTCCCTCAATCTTGCCCCCGATGCTCCAATCGCGCCCATGATTCTACCCCAGTTCGGATCTCCCCCCGTCCATGAAGTCTTCACAAGCGGAGATCTTACCACCGCCTCAGCCATCTTTTTCGCATCCGCCTCAGTACTCGCCCCATGCACGGTCAGTTCAATCACCCGCGTCATCCCCTCTCCATCCCCGACAATCTTTTTGGCCATCTCCTGCATCAAACCCTTTAAGGCAGCACTAAATTTTCCCAAGTCGGCGTCATAACTTTTGAGGGGGGTGTTTCCCGCTGCGCCGTTCGCCAACACCAACACCGTATCGTTTGTGCTCATGTCCCCATCTACGCTGATCCGATTAAAACTATGCTCCACCGCCTCACTGGTCACCCGCTCAAGGGTTTTCCGATCCACCGCTGCATCGGTCGTGACCACACAAAGCATAGTTGCCATGTTCGGATGAATCATCCCCGCCCCCTTGGCCATCGCACCGATCGTGACTCTTCGCCCACCCAACGTCAGTCGGACAGCCGCCTCTTTCCTGACGGTATCGGAGGTCATAATGGCGCGAGCCGCCAACGACCCGCGACCCACCCCCAATTTCTTGGCTAACAACCGAATTCCCCTCACCACTTTGCGGATCGGCAAAGGCACCCCAATCCGACCGGTGGAACACACCAGAATCTCATGTGGCTTACTCTTGAGTGCGAGCGCCGTTTCCGCCGTCATCTTTTTGGCATCCGCGATGCCCCGCACACCTGTACACGCATTGGCATTTCCGCTATTTAAAATCACAGCCCGTACTTTCCCATTTTTTAAATGTTGCTGACTGACCCGGACGGGACCCGCCTTTACCTGATTGGTTGTGAACGCACCTGCAGCATCGGCGGGAAGTAGAGAAACCAGAAGAGCCATATCCTTCTCTCTCCCAGGCTTGATCCCCGCGTGAATTGCAGCTGCCAGAAAACCCTTGGGCGAGGTTACATTACCCCCACGAAGCCAACTTAGTACCTTGCTCACCAATTCAGGCCCTCCCCTTCCGCTAACCCATGGCGGATATTGAAACACTGTACTGCCTGACCCGCCGCGCCCTTCCCCAAATTATCAATCGCCACCACCACCAGGGCTCGACCCGTCCACTCATCCACCCGCACCGCCAACTCCGCCCCATGCCTCCCCATCACCCTCTTTGTCTCCGGTAAAGCATCCCCCGTTAACACCCGCACCGCCGCCTCGTTTTGGTAAAATTTCTGATAATCTTTTTCCAAGGATGCACTAGTCGTTCCTTTTTTTACGGGGAACGAAATGGAAGTCAGCATACCCCGGTTTAACGGAGCCAAATGGGGAATGAAGGAGATTTTCACACCCGTCCCCGCTACCGAAGAAAGCTCCTGCTCAATCTCGGGCCGATGCCGGTGATGCGGAACGCCGTATGCCCTCAGGTTCTCGTTGCACTCCGCGAAGAGGTATCCCGCCTCCAGTTTTTTTCCAGCACCGGACACTCCGCTCATGGAGGAAATCACAATGCCCTCTCCCGCCACTAGACCCCCCTTCAAAGCCGGAGCCAAACCCAGGATCGCAGTGGTCGGATAACATCCCGGACACGCCACAAGATCCGCCTGTTTGATCTTCTCCCGGTAAATTTCCGGAAGTCCATAGACCGCTTCCGCCAACCGAGCCGGCACAGGATGGACCGCTCCGTAGGTCTTTTCGTAAAGTTTTGCATCCTTCAGCCGAAAGTCTGCGCTGAGATCAAAAACCTTTTTCCCTGCGGTCCTCAACTCTCCACCGATCTCCGCCGATACCCCGTGCGGAAGAGCCAGAAAAAACACCTCCGCTTTCTTTGCCACTTCGGCAGCTGATAAATCCTCAAACTTGATTGCACCGGCCGCTCCGCCGATCGCCAAGGTCTCCTCCAAAGTTTTGCCCTTCAGCTGCCGCGAAGTGATCGCAGCCACCTTCATTCCAGGATGCCGGACGCAAATGCGCACGAGTTCCTCGCCGGTGTACCCGGATGCACCCAAAATGGCGATGGAGACAGGTGATTTCATGAAGACGGCACAATAAAGCCGTGGGAACTTGGACTTCCACTCCCAATCGGCCAAAAAACGCCGATCGGTGAACAACTCAATGGATCAGCGTTTCGAGAATTGGAAGCGTTTCCGCGCTCCCGGTTGACCCGGCTTCTTCCGTTCCCGCTTGCGGGGATCTCGGGTCATTAAACCAGCCTTTTTGAGAGGGGAACGGAAACTAGGCGAACACTTGTTTAAAGCACGGGCGATGGCCAGGCTGGCCGCGCCGGCTTGGCCCGTTAATCCACCCCCACTGGTCTTAATCCGAACATCAAACTTCTTCTCCTCCTTGATCGTCACCAAGGGTTTCATCAGCTCAATTCGCCGAAAAGGAATCGGAAAATACTCATCAAAGGCCCGACCGTTCACTGTGATCACGCCAGTTCCCCGCTGGATCGTGGCTTGCGCCACGGCCGTTTTTCTCCGCCCTATGCCAAAATATCCTTCACTCATGCTTCTTACCCGCGCTTGCGGACCTCCACTTTTTCAGGCTGTTGCGCCACGTGCGGATGATCCGCCCCGCCATACACAAATAATTTTTTCAAGATCACCCGACCCAACCGATTATGCATCACCATTCCTTTAACCGCAGACTGGATCAGCAACTCTGGCCTCCGAGCCCGCCGAGCCTGCACGGTCTCCGACTTGTGCCCTCCAATGTAACCGGAAAAGGACATATAGCTTTTCATTGTCTCTTTTTTACCTGTAAAGACGGCCTTGGCTGCGTTGATCACGATCACATGGTCTCCAGTGTCCACGTGGGGGGTGAAGATCGGCTTATTTTTGCCCCGAATGATGTTTGCAGCCTGTACGGCCACCTGACCAACCACCTGTTTATCGGCGTCGATCAGATACCACCGCCGGGCGACATCCTTAGCTTTTGCAGAAATAGTTCTCACTGGAACTGAATAGCATAAAAAAGAAACACCCTGCCGTCAATTGTGAATTCCTTCACCTCCCAGCCTTGCTCACCCCTCCCTGTCACCTATTCTAACGAGTCATGGGTTACCTCGTTCTCGCTCGCAAATATCGGCCTCGCACCTTTGCCGAGCTCGTCGGCCAAGAACACGTTGTCCGCACCCTCTCCAACTCCATTTCAGAGGGACGCCTTGCCCATGCGTTTCTTTTTGTCGGGCCCCGCGGGATAGGAAAAACCTCCACCGCCCGCATCCTCGCCAAAGCCCTCAACTGCCCCAAAGGACCGAAAGCCGATTTCAATCCGGATGACGATATTTGTAAGGAAATTGAGGAGGGTAGGAGCCTCGATGTCCTTGAGATCGACGGTGCCTCTAACCGGGGCATTGAAAGCATCAAGGAACTTAGGGAAAGCGTTCCCTACGCCCCAGCCCGTGGAAAATTCAAAATCTATATCATCGACGAAGTTCATATGCTCACAACCGAGGCCTTCAATGCTCTTCTCAAAACCCTTGAAGAACCTCCCGCCCACGTAAAATTTATCTTCGCCACAACGGAGGTTCAAAAACTTCCCGCCACGATTCTCTCCCGTTGCCAACGCTTCGATCTTCGCCGTATTCCCGATCCCTTGATCTGCTCCCACCTCCAAAAAATTGCCGAAGCAGAAAAAATCAAAATTTCGGATGAAGCCCTTGTTCTCCTCGCCCGCCAAGCAGAGGGCGGCCTTCGGGACGCCGAATCTGCCCTCGAACAACTTGTCAGTTTTGCAGGCAAAAATATCACCCTCGACCACGTCCTCGAAGTCTTTGGTCTGGCCGGACCGATTGAAACCCGCGCTCTTGCCTCTGCCATTTTGGCTGGAGATAGCGCGAACGCTCTTGCAAAAGTCCACGAGTTTCGCGCCCGCCATCGCGACCCCATTCGTGTCGCCCAAGATCTAGCCCGCCACTTTCGAAATCTCCTTCTTCTTCAAATCGCCCCTACTGAGGCCGAGGCCGAACTTGGAAAACTAGAAAAACAGACCCTTTTAGCACTTGGAAATCCCCCCGATCAGACTCACCTCCTCTCCCTTCTGGAGCAACTGCTGGAATCTGAACATCATCTCCGTCTCTCCCTCGCTCGGGAAGTAGCCCTCGAAATTCTCGTCCTTCGCCTTTGTGAGATGCGCGAAAGGGTAAGCCTTGAAACGATTCTTAAAAAGCTGGCAGTCCCAGGAGCCGAGACCCGAGCCGAATCCGCCGCATCCCGCCCTGCGCCCTCACCCACTCCAAAGGTCGCCTCGATTCCGGCTCCTTCTCCCGCAAAGACCCCCTTCGCAAAAAGTTCATCTCCTTCCGCCCCCTCTTCTGTTTCATCCAACAAAGAAACCTTTTTGAACGACCCAGCTATTCAAGCCGCCCTCAAAGGGTTTGGCGGTCGAATCATTGATTCGTAATGGCTGATTACCCACCCGCCGCCCTCCGCCTCGTCGCCGCGCTTCGAAAGCTCCCAGGAATCGGCCCGCGTTCAGCAGAACGACTCGCCCTCCATCTTCTCTCGGCACCTCCCGGCGCATCCAAAGAGCTGGCCCATGCCCTTCAGGAAGCCCGAAACCAGATTCATCCCTGTCCCGAATGTGGATTCTTTTCGGAGGACGGCCTATGCGAAATCTGCCGCGACAAAAACCGGGACTCTTCTCTTCTCTGTGTGGTGGAACATGCTCCTGATGTTCTTAACTTCGAGCGCTCAGCCGCTTTTAAGGGCAAATACCATGTCCTTGGCGGACTTCTCTCGCCCCTAGATGGGATCGGTCCCGATGAGTTAAAGATACCTACCCTTCTCAAACGAACCAAAGAAAGCAAAGTTCACGAGGTGATCCTTGGCTTCGGAACCGACGCTCGGGGGGAGACAACAGCGATCTATTTGGCCAAAGAACTCTCGGCACTAGGCGTAAAAATCACCCGCCTTGCCACAGGAGTCGCAGCTGGCTCAGGCCTCGAATTCGTCGACTCGATCACCCTTGGGCATGCGTTATCTCATCGCAGATCGATTGAACATTAAACACTCTGCGCCGTAGAGGACTTGAACCTCTAACCTTCTGATCCGAAGTCAGATGCTCTATCCAATTGAGCTAACAGCGCCTGACATCATCCACTATGCGCTAATTTTCGCCCCGCCGCCAGATCAAGCTTCCCGCTCGCCAAGATTGGGACCGCTTTCACCTGAATAAATTTTTTGGGAATCCACAAGTTTGGCAGACCCATGTCACGCAGGGCCTTCTCCGCCTCGATCCCCTCCAGTGCGCACGAATGAAGAACCACCAAGATCTCCCCTTTTTTTTCATCCTGCACCGCCGTGACCATCAGCTCCTGTATCCCTTCATGAAATCCACCTCTCTCCTTCAACCACTTCAATAGATGTTCCTCTACCACACCGTGAGGCACCATCTCTCCACCGATTTTGGAAAACCGCGCCCTTCGCCCCTCAATCGTCACAAATCCGTCCTCGTCGATCCGACCAAAGTCAGCCGAGTGATACCACCCTCCCCTCAACACCTTCTCCGTCAAATCTGGCCGGCCCAAATACCCTGGAAAAATATTCGGCCCCCGAAACTCCAAAATTCCGGCCTTCCCCTTCGGTAACACTTGCCCCGTTTCCTCGTGAACCGTTCGGACTTCCAAATCCCGAACCGGTTTTCCGACTGTTCCAGGCTTTTCAGCCCCCGGTCGGTTTACCGCAATCACAGGCGAACCCTCCGTCATCCCGTACCCCTCGTGGACAGAGATCCCAATCTTCTGCACAAACTCTTCCCGCAAAGCCCAAGGGAGCTTTTCCGCTCCCGTGACCACCATCTTTAATCCACCCAGCTTTTCTTTTCCTCCCTTGCGCATCAGGCTCCTTAAAAAAGTGGGTGTCGTCACCAAGAGATCAACCCGATAGCTCGAAATCACGTCCCCGAGCGCGTGCACTTCCAGCGGACTTGGATAGGTCACCACTCTCGGCCCCCCCGTCAATGGCCACCATAATGTCACCGTGAATCCAAAACTGTGAAATAAAGGCAGACATCCCAAAACAGACCCTAACTTCAAATCTCCCAAAACCCCCTCAATCTGACTTAAATTCGATAAAAGATTTCGGTGTGTCAGCACCACTCCCTTAGGTTCTCCAGTGCTTCCACTTGTAAAGAGCAACCCTGCTTCTCGATCCCCTCCCTCTCGTGGCACTTTCGCCAACCAAGCCAAACACCACACAGGCAGAACAAAAGCCAAGACCGACCACATCACGGCCCAAGGTTTTTCCTCCTGCAAAAGCTTTGCCAAATCTACCCTTCGTCCTGCTTCGGGAAAATGCTCCCCCAACTTTTCCTCCATTCTTTTGGCGGTGATCACCATCCTCAAACCCGACTGCTGGGCTGCTGAATCAGAGGCCTCCCGACCCGATGTAAAATTTAAGTTTACGGGCGTTTTTCCTGCCAACACACATGCAAGATTGGCAATCGTTCCCCCAGCCCCTGGAGGCAACACAACTCCCACCCGAGGACCAGACTCCTCCTTCCGGATTCTTTGGGCTAAAGCCAAGCCAGCACCCAGCAACAGCCCTGCCTTGATCTGCCGTCCTCCCATTCCCGCATCCACCAAGGCCACTCGGGCCCCATCTCTTGCCAGCCCCCGCAGACAAGCCATGCCTAAAGACTCGCTCATAAACCCCCGAGCGTCAGCGCGCCTAAAGTCAAAATAACTTTATTTAAAGAGATTCTGAAGGAAGCCTGCTGCCTCATTCAACACGTCAGAAGGAACTCCAAATCCATCCGCTATTTTTGAAGCATCCATTCCCATTTGCTCAGCCAGTTGCGCCATGTTTCGAATCACCGCACCCGTACAACGGGAAGCAATTTCATTGGAAACTTGTGCCGCGATGTCGGAGGCCGTCGCTCCCGTCGAACCCCCAAGACTGTTCATCCGTATATCCCCCAAACTCAGATTCCCAACTTTCACGATTCCCGCCATCCGAACATCCACTTGGACATTCCGAAGTACAAACGAGTCGATCCGAAACTTCTTTGCTGTTTCTACCTTAGAACTCTGAGGTTTGGCCGAGCGTGAGTTGATCTGTGCTTTCAGCGCATTCATGTTGTTTCTCTTTCCACTCCCCTCAAAAAGAATGCCCACCCCGCTCAAATCCACCGATTTGATCCTCACAACGGATGCGGTCACCGTCCCCGCATCCACCACCACCTTGCCCTCCTTAACCGAAATTAAATCCTCCCGGCTAAACCCCTTGGGGTTGCCCATGCGAAAATCCTTTAACACCCCCGCGCCTTTCAGGAGCTCGACCCTCAAACTTCCCAAATGCGCAGAAACTCCTGTCGCTTGCTCAACCGCTTTAACCACAGCACTTCGCAAAATCCAATCTTTGCTGTTGTAAACAAACATCAGGCCAGCCACTGCCGCTATCGCGGCAAATACAATCAAGTAACGAGGTGATTTCATATTATTACCCTGCCCGAAGCTGAACCCATCCTCAACCTTAAACAATCCTCGCTCTCGCCATCCAACCTGCTAGTTTGAGATTTTTATGGTGAACCCCAAACTCAGAAATATTGCGATTATCGCCCACGTAGACCACGGCAAAACCACGCTCGTGGATCAGCTGCTACGCCAAGCGGGCACGTTCCGTTCCAACCAGGTCGTGGCCGAGAGAATGATGGACTCCATGGACCTAGAACGGGAACGAGGTATCACCATCAAAGCCAAGAACGCTTCCTTCGAATATAAGGATATCCGCGTCAATATCGTCGACACCCCAGGCCATGCCGACTTTGGTGGAGAGGTCGAACGTATCCTGCGCATGATTGACGGAGTTCTCCTCGTGGTCGATGCAGCCGAAGGTCCTCAAGCCCAAACGAAGTTTGTTCTTCGAAAAGCTCTCGAGGTCGGTGCCAAGCCAATCGTCGTCCTCAACAAAATCGATCGTGAGAATGCGGACCCCAAAAAAGTCCTCGATCAAGTTTTCGATCTCTTTATTGAACTCCACGCCACGGACGCCCAGCTGGATTTTCCCGCTGTCTACGCTTCCGCCAAAGAAGGCTATGCCACAATGAAATGGGACGGCAAAGTGACCCCAGAAATAAAAGCCGGAGGGATGACCGCACTTTTTGACACGATTCTCTCAGTTGTTCCCCCTCCTCAAGCGGATTTAGAAGCTCCTTTCGCACTACTCGTAGCGAACTTAGATCACTCCGACTTCGTTGGCCGTATCTCGATCGGTCGGATTGCTTCGGGAAGCATCAAGATGGGTGACCCTGTCGCGAGCTTGAATCCAGAGGGCAAACCCGAGACGGGTCGCGTCACAAAACTTTTTTCCCACCGTGGGATGGAGCGCATTGAGATCGAAAGCGCATCCGCGGGAGACATAGTCGGTCTTGCAGGACTAGCTTCCCCTGAAATCAGCACCACCATCGCTGACAAACCCGATCGCGCTCCCCTTCCCTTTGTCGCGATCGATCCCCCCACAATCCACATGCAGTTCTTGGTGAACGACTCACCCTTGGCAGGCCGCGAAGGAAAATTTCTAACCGCACGTCACTTGCGTGAGCGCCTTGAAAAAGAAATCCGCACAAACGTAAGTCTTCGATTTGCAGACGGGGCCAATGCAGGCTCCTTTGAAGTTCGGGCCCGAGGAGAAATGCAGATTGCGATTCTTCTCGAACAAATGCGTCGGGAAGGATTTGAAGTCCTTGTTTCTCGTCCAGAAGTCATCTTTCAAAAAGCCAGCGATGGCTCCGTGCTGGAACCGATCGAAACTTTATATGCGGAAATTCCCTCCTTCGCGCTGGGGGATATCATGGGCAATCTCGCAGGCCGAAAAGCCGAAATCGAGGACATGAAGCCCAATGGCGACAACACCTCCTTGGTGGCCGCCATTCCGACTCGCGGTTTGATCGGCTTTGAGACCGATCTCCAGAATTTAACCAAAGGTATGGGCATTATTTCCCACCTCTTTCGCGAATACGGCGCCTTCCGTGGCGAAATCCCTAGCAGGATCAACGGTGTACTCATTGCCTTGGAGGCAGGAACCTCTATGGCCTACTCCCTCGATAACTTACAGGAACGAGGCACTCTTTTCGTTGGACCTCAGGAAGATATTTATGCGGGCATGATTGTCGGCGAAAACACACGCCCTGCCGATATGGTCGTGAACCCCTGCAAAGCCAAGAATCTGACAAACATGCGATCTCAGGGAGATGGCAAAGGAATTACACTCACACCGCCTCTCAAGCACAGCTTGGAGCGAGGCTTGGAATATCTTTCAGAAGACGAGTATCTCGAGGTCACTCCAAAAACACTCCGCTTCCGTAAAAAGATCCTCGATCACACCAAGCGCAAACGCTCGGAATAAACCGCCATCCTACATTCCTAGAAATGTAGGATGATTACGTTACGCAGATAGTTTGTTTCTGATCCAGCCACTTAAATCTGCAGCTGCAACCATCTCCATCGCACCCGTGCGACGACACTTCACTTCCACCCCCCCCTTCGCTACCGACTTCGCCCCGATCGTCACCCTCCAAGGAAATCCAAGCAGATCCGCGTCCTTGAATTTCACTCCTGGTCGCTCGTCCCGGTCGTCCCATAAATAGTCGATCCCGTCCTTGTCCAAGGAAGTGATCACCGCCTCGGTCGCCGCCTTCACTTCCGGGTCCGCCAAATCCAGCGTCACCAGCATCACACTGTAAGGCGCAACCGAAGCTGGCCAACGAATCCCATCCTTGTCCTGATGTACCTCAATCACCGCCTGTAGTGTTCGCGTCACCCCAATCCCATAACAACCCATTACTGCAACCTGCTGCTTTCCCTGCGGATCCAAAAACTTTGCATCCAAAGCCTCACTATACTTCGTTCCCAATAAAAACGCATGGCCCACCTCGATCCCTCGACTCACCTTCAACCTCTTTCCACTCACAGAAAAATCCCCATCCCGAACTTTTCTCACATCCACCCACTGATCGACCTTCAGATCCTTCTCCACGTCGACTCCTTTGAAATGAAAACCGTTATCGTTCGCCCCCGTCGCCATTCCCTTCTGCCCTTTCAATGCCAGATCCGCCACCACCAGTAGCTTTTTTCCAGCCAATGTACTGCCCACTGCGCCCAAACTTCCGGGAGATGCCCCCATCGCTACTTTGATCTCCGCATCCGCAGCGACTCGAAAACCCGCGCCCAGCACCCTCAGCACCTTAGCCTCCTGAGCCTCGTCATCTCCCCGAACCAGTACCAACGCCGTTTCTTTCCCGTTTGTAAACACGAGCGTCTTTATCTGATCCTGAGCCACTACCCCATGCTTCTTCTCTAAATCTACAATCGTTCGTATTCCAGGAGTGGGAAACTTCTCAATTTTACCCTCCCCACCTTTTCTTTCCACAGGCCTCCCTACTGCTTTCTCAATCGCGGCCGCGTAACTTCCACCCTCCTCCGTGACTAACTCCCCCTCCCCAATATCCGCCACGACACAAAACTCATGCGAACTGGCTCCTCCCATTACCCCTGTATCTGCCTCTACCTGCATCGCCCCTAATCCCACCCTCTCAAATATCTTTCGGTACGCCTGCGTCATCGCCTCATAACTTTTCTTCGCTGACTCCTCATCCGCATCAAAGCTGTACGCATCCTTCATAATAAATTCTCGCGCCCGCATCAGCCCGAACCTTGGCCGAATCTCATCCCGATACTTGGTTTGAATCTGATACAAAGTCCGCGGCAGTTGCCGATAACTTTGCACCTCCCCCGCTACCAACGCCGTCACCACCTCCTCATGCGTCGGCCCCAGAATCCAGCGGCGATCCTGATGATCCTTCACATGAAATAAAACATCCGCCGCCGCCTCAATCCTGCCACTTCTCTCCCACAATTCGGGAGGCTGTAGTGCAGGCATTAAAATCTCCAATCCGCCCGCCCGATCCATCTCCTCCCTCACAATTTTTTCAACCTTCCGCAACGCCCTCAATCCCAACGGAAGAAAAGTGTACAGACCACTGGTCAGCTTCCTCGCTAGCCCCGCCCGCAGAAGGAGTTGATGACTCGCAATCTCCGCCTCGGCAGGAGCCTCACGCAACGTCGTTAGAAGGGTCTGGGTCCAGCGCATCGTCCCGACACCCTACGCCACCGCCCGCTCCGCCTCAATCCCGACCTACTCAGCCCAGAACGCTTTACCCAACTTCTCTGCCACCCCGGAGCGGGCCAGCTTCTTTCCGTACCACGAAATCACCGGTTGGATGCCGATCCGCGAATTCGTCAGAAACATCTCCTCCGCCCCATTCAACTCCTCCTTCTTCCATTTTCCCTCCTCCACTTTCTGACCGCTCCGCTCCAAAATCCACCTCCTCACCGTCCCCGCCCGACAACCACACTCCCGCGACGGAGTCTTCAACTTCCCCTCCTTGACCCAAAAAAGATTCGCCATCGAGGCCGACGCAATTTCCCCCTTCTCATTCAACATCACCACCTCGCCTCCCTCCCTCTGACCCTCCCGCGCCTGAATTCGGCTCAAATAACTCATCGTCTTGTATCGTGCTTCCCACGAGTCGGACCAAACCCCAACTTTTCCCATTTCCAAAGAAACCGTTGGCGAAACTTTGTCTAATCCCTCACACCACCAACTTCGCGTTCCCGTATCCGTCACAAACCAACGCCACAAACCATCCCCCTTCGGGACTTGCTTAAATTCTTTCTCCTCAACTTTCAATCCCAAGGTCTTGGCCGATCTATGAATGGACTCCAAATGCCAATCTCGCCACCTCGCTTTTCCACCTTGCACACGCACGGTTTCAAATACGCCGACTCCGTGCCGGAATCCGGCATCTGAAATTGGAATTTCCAAAAGACTCACGCCCGCACCCGTTGCGCAGCCTGATACGCCGCCATCGCCTCGACCATGACCCGGGCTTTCGCCCTTGTCTCCTCAAACTCCGCCAACGGATCCGATCCAATGGTAATACCGCTTCCCACCCCACACCGAACCCGATGACCCTCAATCTCCGCCATACGGATTCCCACCGAAAAACGAGCTGTTCCGTCATACCCAAAGTAACCCACAGCACCCGTATAAAATCCCCGAGGCTCAGCCTCCAACTTACGCAAGATCTCCACCGCCTTTCGTTTGGGAGCACCTGTCACCGAACCCCCAGGCAAACACTCTCTCACCGACTCCACCAACCCCACTCCTGGTCGCAACACACCTTGAATCGTCGAATACAAATGGTGCACGTGGGAGTAGCTACGGCTTCGCACCAAATCTCGTACTTCCACAGATCCAAACTTACAAATAGCACCTAAATCATTCCTCAACAGATCTGTGATCATCACCAACTCCGCCACCTCCTTGGGATCCGTTCCCAATTCCAAAGCCGCTCTTTCATCCACTTCCCGACTAAAACCACGAGGCCTCGTTCCTTTGATCGGCTGCGTGATCACTCTCTCCCCCTCAACCCCTAAAAAAAGCTCCATCGATGCTCCTGCCAACGCCTTATCGCCCATCTGATAAAAGAAACTGCGGGGCGCCTCCCCCGTTCTCCACAACCACCGAAAGAATTCCCACGCATCCATTCCCACAACCTCACATCTTAAAAATCGCGCTAGGTTGACCTGATAAATCTCCCCTTTTCGAATCTCCTCCTGCGCCTGCCTAACCATCTCGGCGTACTCCATCGGACCCGTCTGACAACTCCAACTCTCCTCCGACGCCTGAAACCTCCCCTCCCCATCAGGCCAGAGATCACTCAACGGGCGTGCTTCAAGTTTGGAAAAAAATGAGAAGTGCCAATTCCCGTCAAAATCAAACCCCCCAATCGCAGCCCCAGGAGGATGCGGCTGGTCCCACGAAATATTCTTTTTTCTTTGTCTCTCGACCTCCTGCTCAAGCTTTCCAATCTCCATCGAACTACCCGAAAGCACCTGATCGGGTTGATACCCCAAATAAACAACCCCAGGCCCATAATCCCCCCTCACTACTGCGGCGGTCGGATTCATGCTATCTCCTTACGCCACCGTAGCTTCAACCCGCTCAATCTTCTCAAACCACTTCTCTTTCTCTTTTTCAGGTAGAAAACTTCCCTCAAAGGAGTTCTTTGCGAGTTGAATCAGATGCTTTTTCTCCAAGGCCAACTCCCGCAGACACCCCAACCAATTATCCAATAGATAGCCACCAAAATAAGGTGGATCATCCGAGTTGGCAGTAACACTTACCCCTGCATCCAAAAGTTTTTTCAAAGGATGGTCCGATAGTTTTTTATAAACACAAAGCCGAACATTGGACAAGGGACACGTCGTAAGAGGGATTCTCTTTTTGGCCAGTTCCAGAACAAGTTCCGAATCCTCAACGCACCGTACCCCATGATCCACCCGAACGACCTTAAGCTTCTCCAAGGCCTCTCGAATCGAAGAAGCAGGCCCCTCCTCCCCGGCATGTGCCACGGCCAGAAGCCCAGACGCCCGAACCTCTTCAAAGACTTTCGCAAACTTTGAGGGCGGATTCCCCTTTTCGGATGAATCCAAACCGATTGCTGAAAAATGCTCACGAAAGGGAATCAGCTCTTTCCATGTTTGCCGCGCATCCTCCTCGCTTAGGTGACGAAGAAAACAGGGAATCAACCTCCACGTGATCCCATGTTTTTTTTCTCCCTCTCGCAATCCACTCAACACCCCCTCCACCACCTCCCGTATAGCTACTCCCCTTGCCGTATGCGTTTGAGGATCAAAAAACGGTTCCACATGCCAAACCCCGTCCCGCGAAACCCGATCCATATAAGCCGAAGTCAGTTGATGGAAATCTTCCCGGTCCCGAAGCACCCCTGCTCCCTCGTAGTATAGATCCAAGAAAGATTGAAGGTCTTGGAATTGATACGCTTTCCGCAAGGCCGAAGCATTTGGAAATCTAGGTTTGACCCCGTGTTTTTTTGCCAGAAAGAAAACCATCTCAGGCTCAAGCGTGCCCTCCAGATGGACATGAAGCTCTGCTTTGGGCAACGCCCCTGCAAGACGCTCGAGACTCTTCACCCTTTTCCTAATGGGAGGGCTGCCGCCAGCAGCTTCGCCTCGCTCATCTCGGGTCCTGCCGCGGAAACGCAAAGACGACCCGGTTGATATATTTCCCGTGCCACATCTCGGACCGCGGCCGCGTTCACTTTCGCCAAACGATCAATCGCCTCTTTGGGTTCGACCACCCGTCCCCGGGTTAGCATCGCATCACCCATCCAGAACATCTGCTGGCTCGTTCCCTCTAAACCCAAGGCAAATTGTCCCATCGCATAATCCTTGGCTCTCTTTAACTCTGCCGCTCCCGGACCTCGAGTCGCCAAAGAGCGCAACTCCTCCGCAATCAATGCCAGAGCTTTGCCGAGATTACCCGGCTCCAAACCTGCAGAAATATAAAATACCCCGTCATCCCTTTGAAGATGAGCCCCACTCGACACAGAATACACCAAACCTTGTTCCTCTCGGAGACGCTGAAAAAGTCGCGAGCTCATCGCCTCTCCCAAAATCACACTTAACATTCTCAACGCGTGCCGCTTCGGATCCATCCTTCCCACCGCATACATTCCCAAAGCTACATTGACCTGCTGCACAGGCTTTGCCACAGCGACCACCCGAAGACTCTTGCCTTTCACCCTCACAGCAGGAGTCGGCTTGATTCCGCATTCACGACCCGATTTACCCAATGCTTTTTTGGCTGTCTCCATCACCTCCTTGGCTCCAATCCCACCCGCAACCACAAGGATCGGTTGCACTTTCTGAACCCGCCTCTGCCAGTAACCCATCAAACCAGCCCTTGAGATGCCACCCACCGTAGCAATCGATCCTGCAATCGGTCGCCCTACCGCTTGATTCGGCCACAATAACGCATTCAGAGCTTCCCCCGCTACCATAGAGGGCTGATCCTCCATCATCCGTATCTCTTCGGTAATCACCCCCCGCTCCCGCTCGACTTCATCCGCAGGAAATGTTGATTCCAACGCCATCTCGGCCAACAGTGAGACCAGTCGAGATCCGTGGCCCGCCGGAACTCTGCCGTGCAGACAAAGCGTTTCTTCCCCCGTAAAAGCATTCAGATCCCCACCACGCCCTTCCACCTCACGACTTAACTCCTTACAGGACCGTTTTTTGGTTCCCTTGAAAAGAAGGTGCTCCACAAAATGAGCCGCCCCGTGCTCATTCGAATTTTCCCATCGGGAACCCGCCGAGTAAAAAAGCCCCACCGCAACCCCAGGTGCCTCGTCCCGTGTCCTTAACACCACAGGAACCCCGGCCACCTTTTCCACAATTGCATACGCCATCGTCGAACCCTATCCCTCTCCCGCAGGAGTTCCAATCCCAAGGTTACTTTTTTTTGCCACCCTCACTTTTCCATCTCTTCACCAGCTCATTGGATAAACCCAAATGGTCGAGCACCCTCGCCACAACCGTGTCTGCAACCTCCTCAACCGTTTTCGGTCGTCCGTAAAAAGACGGGATCGCAGGCAACATCACCGCACCTGCCTCCAGAAGGGTCACCACATTTCGTGCCTGCACCAGATTCCATGGGGTTTCCCGAGGCACCAAAATCAATTTCCTTTTCTCCTTCAAAAAAACATCCGCCGTCCTCGCAATCGTTCCATCGCTGTATCCGTGCGCAATCCGTCCCAGGGTGCCCATCGAACAGGGCACAATCGCCATTGCGGAAAATTTGGCCGACCCACTGGCAAAAGGAACCTGCATCGTTTTGTCCCCGTGGACCTTCATCCCCTCCGGAACTCGGTAACCCTTCGAGCCTAATTCCAAAGCCGCAACCTCCTGTGCATGTTCGCTAAAAACCACATGACACTCTTTAACCTCAGGTGCTTTTGCAATCTCCTCCAGCAACCGTTGGGCGTAAATCGATCCACTTGCTCCCGTCACAGCAATCACGAGTTTCATCGGCCCCCCTTTCTTGCCGTTTCCAGTAAAACCTTGGCCTTCATGGCTGCCTCAGCAGTCGTGCGGCACTCCTCTGGCCAACCTCTCCGATAACCCTCCCCTTCAAGTTTTCGGGTCGCATCAATTCCCACATGGCTTCCTATATTGGGCTGGCTCGTAGCATGATCCAAACTATCGCAGGGGCTTTTAATAAAAATCATATCTCGTTCCGGATCCACATTGGCTCCGAGGTAGAAAAGAACCTCACTCGTATTGTGAACATTTACATGTTCATCCACAGCTACAATGATTTTCGTGAACATCATCTGACCCGCCCCCCACAACCCGTGCATCAGCTTGAATGCCTGATAAGGATACTGCTTTTTCACACTCACAAACGCCAAGTTGTGAAACACTCCCTCCGCAGGTAGAGCCAGATCCACCAACTCTGGAAAATTCATCTTCAGCACGGGCAACAAAATCCGAACACTGGCCGATCCCAACCAAAAGTCCTCCATCGGCGGTTTTCCAACGACAGTCGCAGGATAGATAGCTTTTTTCCTGTGCGTAATCGCAGTGACACGAAAATGAGGATACCGGTCCATCGGCGTGTAAAATCCTGTGTGATCTCCAAAAGGTCCTTCATTCACGGGCTCTCCAGAAGGATCGACCGTACCCTCGATCACAAAATCTGCATCCGCCGGCACCTGAATCGGTTGACTCACCGCAGGCACAAACGCAACCGATTTTCTACGTAGAAAACCTGCAAACATGTACTCGTCGATTCCATCGGGCAATGGAGCCGTTGCAGCAAATGCGTTCGCCGGATCTCCTCCTAATGCAATGGCCACAGGCATGGGTTTTCCCATCTCTCTATATTTTTTCCCATGCCGGGCTCCCACTTTGTGCAACTGCCAGTGCAACGCCGCATCCCAAGCCCCCAGCACTTGAATTCGATACATTCCCACATTTCTTTCCTTCGTCTCAGGATCTTCCGTAATCACCTGAGGCAACGTGAAAAAAGGTCCTCCGTCTTTTGGCCAAGTCTTTAGGACAGGAATCAAACCCAACCCATCCCCTCTATCCTCCGCCCGATGCACGACTTCTTGGCATGCACCGCTTCCAACTTTCACAGGGCGCGCATGCCGCAATTCCAAACCTCTTCGAAAAAGATCCCACGCCTCAGCCAAACCTGCAGGCGGTTTCGCTTTCACAAGCGCACCCACTTCATCCCCAATCTCATCCACCCGATCCCTCCCCAAAGCCAAAGCCATTCGTCTTGCCGAACCGTACCCGTTGATCAAAACAGGAAAATCGTAAAGCCGACCATCCGCTTTCACTGGTTTTTCAAACAGAAGGGCTTTTCCGCCCATGGGTGACTTCGACTCCTCATCCGCCGCCGCTGCGATCACTAAATCAACAGACGCGGGTTCTCGAACCCGCAGAAGTTCCCCCTCCTTCTCCAGTCGCTCTACCCAACTGTTTGAATCTTCATATGCCATGAATCATAAATTCTGCCCGATTTTACTCCTCAAACAAGACCCCCTTCCCCTTTGCCTCGCCCTAAGAAATTCGAAAGATTGACCTATCCCGCCACATCCAACGCATGTTTTCTTAAATCAGACAGCTTCACATGCTCCAGTGCCGACTCATGCGTCGACTCCAAAACCACCAACGGAGCTTTTCCCGCAGCCCTCGCCTCCTCCCATCGTGCCGCACAAACACACCACCGATCTCCTTCCTTCAGTCCCGGAAAAGCATATTCAGGCCTGGGAGTCGAAAGATCGTTCCCCATCTGTCGACTAAACTCCAAAAATTCTGCAGTCACCTGCGCACATACCGCATGACACCCGCGATCCGCCTCATGCCCCTCACAACTCCCCGACCTCGTAAACCCCGTCAAAGGATCCATCGAACAAGGCTTCAGATCACCCCCCAACACATTTCTCTGCTCTCTCCTCACTACTCAAAACTGCCCTAGGATATGAAAAGGCAAAGCCTCCTTCTCTTTTTAATCTAAATTTAGCTTTTTTTGTAAGTATAAGTAATTCACCATGAATAGTTAGCGTAATTTAATAATTTTCCAATCCATACTCGCCCAGACCCCTAATTTGTGGAATGATACCAATTCATGGCCTCATCCAACGATCCTACTTCAAGTAGAGATTCCGCCCTAGACGTTCTGGATCGTTTAAACCCGAATCGTACCTCTTCCTCTCCATCCCCAGCCCTCGGTCGCATCGGAAACCCTGGAAACACCGCTTTTCTGGAGGAGTTGCACGAAGCTTGGAAAACAGATCCCTCGAGCGTCGACCCCACATGGCGCGCATTCTTTGAGGGATTTGAACTCGGCTGCCAACTCCGCCCTCCTCTCCGCTCCACCTCAGCCACTATCAAGAATGGACCAAGCCCCGAATTCGGAAACGTTCTGCCGCAAGCCAGAATCTACAATCTTCTCTTCGCGTACCGTGCCCTCGGCCACACCCTCGCTCACCTCGATCCTCTGGGTCTAACCCCAGAAGAAAATTCCGACCTCTCGCTCTCCACCTTCCGCTTCACCGAGGCAGACCTCGATTGTATTTTCGACTCAGGAACGCTCGGCGGTGGCGGCCCCCGTACCCTCCGCGAGATTCTCTCCTTCCTAAAACAAACCTACTGCGACCATATCGGGGTCGAATTCATGCATATCATGAACTTCGCCATCCGCCGCTGGCTTCGCGATCGAATGGAACGTACTCGCAACCAACCCTCCTTCTCCCCCGAACAGCAACGAAGAATTTTAGAAAAGATTATCGCAGCCGAGTCGCTCGAACGCTTTCTCCACACCCGCTACGTCGGCCAAAAAAGATTTTCTCTTGAAGGTGGCGAAACCTTGATCGCTGTTCTCGATACACTGATCGAAGCCTGCCCCACCTCGGGAGTGGAAGAGGTCGTCATCGGCATGGCTCACCGGGGACGTCTCAACGTTCTCGTGAACACACTCGGAAAATCACGTCGCAAACTCTTTACTGAATTTCACGAAAATTATGTTCCTGAAACCGTCCTGGGAGATGGAGACGTGAAATATCACCTCGGATATGAAAACGAGGTCTCCACCTCAACGGGCAAAAAAGTCCGCCTCTCCCTCGCCCCGAACCCCAGCCACTTAGAAGCCGTAAATCCAGTCGTAGAGGGCAAAGCCCGCGCCCGCCAGCGACATCGGGACGACACGGTAAAACGGGAAAAGGTTGTGCCAGTCCTTATTCACGGGGACGGGGCCTTCATCGGCCAGGGAATCGTTGCAGAAACCTTGAATCTCTCCCGCCTCGAAGGCTACCGAACGGGAGGCACCATCCATATCATCGTCAATAACCAGATCGCCTTCACTACCCTTCCAGATGACTCCCGCTCCAGCCGCTACTGCACCGCTCCAGGCAAAGCCTTTGGAATTCCTATTTTTCACGTCAACGGCGATGACCCCCTCGCCGCTGCCTCCATCATCCAACTCGCACTCGACTTTCGCCAAAAGTTTCATGAAGACATCATTATCGATATCGTCTGCTATCGTCGCCACGGCCACAACGAGGGAGACGAGCCCAACTTTACACAACCCACTCTCTACTCAGAAATCGATGCCCACCCTCCCGTCAGTTGTCTCCTCGCCCGCAAGCTTCTGGATGCAGGCATCATTACAGAGGAAGAGATAGAAAAGATCCGCACGCAGATTAGTATCGTTTCGGAAGAGGCGCTTCAGGAGTCCCGCCAAGTCGTCAGCAAGATTCAACCCCGCCTCCACCCACCTCTATCCTGCCCCGAACTTCTTCAAGAAGTTCCCACCGCTGTTCCCGCCAAGAAAATCGCGGAACTTGGAGTCTCGATCTCGACCATCCCCTCCGATTTCCAGATCAATAACAAGATTCGAAAAGTTCTGGATACCCGTCGCGCCATGGCTGCTGGTACCACCCTGCTGGACTGGGGTTGTGCAGAGCATCTTGCGTTTGCCTCCTTACTCACCTCAGGCACTCCGATCCGCCTGTCGGGCCAAGACAGTCGCCGCGGCACCTTCAGCCATCGCCACTCCGCCGTATACGACCTCCGTACCCGCGCCCGATATATCCCACTAAAAAATCTCAGCAAAAACCAAGCGTCATTCTGTGTCTACAATTCGCCCCTGTCCGAGGCCGCTGTATTGGGCTTCGATTACGGCTACTCTCTCGACTGCCCCGAGATGCTGGTCATCTGGGAAGCGCAGTTCGGTGATTTTGCAAATGGGGCACAAACGCAGATCGATCAATACATAACCTCTTCCGAATCCAAGTGGGGCACCAGTTCCCGTCTCACTTTACTCCTTCCTCACGGGTACCACGGTCAAGGCCCCGAACACTCCAGCGCTCGACTAGAACGATTCCTTCAGCTTTGTGCGGAGGATAATATGGCCGTCACATATCCCACAACGCCCGCCAACTATTTTCACCTCATTCGTCGGCAAGCACTTCGCAAAATCATCAAACCCTTGATTGTAATGACTCCGAAAGGCCTCCTCCGGGATGCACGTGCCACCAGTCCTGTAACCGACCTCACCCGCGGCGCATTCCAAGAAATATTACCCGATCCCGAGGTCACAAAAGGCGCCCAGCGCGTCATTCTTTGCTCAGGGAAAGTCTTTTACGATCTCCAGGATTACCAAAGAAAAAACAAAATTACCCACACCGCAATTCTTCGCTTGGAGCAGATCTACCCCCTCCACGCCAAGAAACTGACGGAGATTCTCTCCCGCCACTCCCCAGATGCAGAAATCATCTGGTGCCAGGAGGAGTCGGAAAACATGGGAGCCTGGGCTCATCTCGCACTTCGTTTGCCGTCTGTGATCAAGAAGCCAGTTCGATATGTCGGCCGGGATGCCTCCTCCTCCCCCGCCACAGGTTCGCTGATCATCCACACACTGGAACAAAACCAACTCATCGAGGAAGCTTTTGCAACCCAACCGAAAGCCCCAACTCCTTCTTCAAAAAAGACAGTAACAACTACTGCCGCTTCAAAATCCACCAACAAAAGGAAAAAGAAAAAATGAGCACCGCCACCACTCTCCTTCCCATTCGCGTTCCCTCCGTAGGTGAATCAATTACCTCAGGTGTTCTTGGGAGTTGGAAAAAGAAAAACGGCGACTCGGTATCCTCAGGCGAGGCCCTCTTTGAGATCGAAACAGATAAAGTGACATCCGAAGTGTTTGCCGAGGCGGATGGCACAATCGAAATTCTCGTTCCAGAAGGCACAGAGGTAAAAGTCGGTCAAACCGTGGGTAATCTACATCCCGGAAAAGCCCCCTCACGGAAATCCACACCTACGGAAACACCTAAGAGGGAAAAGGCGGAAGTCGCCCCACTTCCCAAATCCCCTGCTCGACAGGCTCAGCCCACCCCCTCACCTGTCCTGATTCACTCCGAGGCGGACGCTGCCGTCGTATCCCCTTCCTCTAGGTCCGATCGTGAAACTCGAAAGAAAATGTCACCCATACGTCGCAAGATCGCAGACCGACTTGTCAGTGCCCAGCAAACAGCCGCGATTTTGACCACCTTCAACGAAGCCGATTTATCCAACTTGATTGCTCTTCGAACCGAAGTCCAACCCACATTCCAAGCACAGCACGGCGTTAAACTCGGCTTTATGAGCTTCTTCCTCCAAGCCGCCGTCCACGCGCTCAAAACAGTTCCTGCTCTGAATGCCCGAATTGAAGGAGACGAAATCGTCAACCAGCACTATTTCGATATCGGTGTCGCCGTAGGAACCGAAAAAGGTTTGGTAGTACCTGTTTTAAGGGATTGCGACCAACTCGACCTCGCTGGCCTAGAAAAGGCCCTCGCCGCCGTCGCGACTCGCGCTCGTGAAGGCAAACTTTCCCTGCCTGACCTGATGGGCGGAGTCTTCACGATTTCCAATGGAGGGGTGTACGGCTCTGTTCTCTCCACTCCAATCCTGAACCCACCCCAATCCGCCATCCTCGGCTTACACGCGATCCAACAACGTCCCGTGGCAATCGGAGATCAGATTGAAATTCGCCCCATGATGAACCTCGCCCTCTCCTATGACCATCGCTTGATCGACGGCAAAGAGGCCGTCACATTCCTCATCGCCATCAAAAAGTTTGTTGAGAACCCTGCCCTCGCTCTTCTCAATCTAAATCCAACTTCCTAGTCACCCGACCTGCTGACAACTCACAACCAGGCCAACGCCTGCGGGATCGATCGTCTCGCATCCAGATGCTCTTCCGCCACTTTTTCTGCCCCTCGACAATGCGCCGCATAATCTTTCTCTATCTCCTTCACCTTTTCCACCGCTTCATCCAAAGATCCAAAAGCCACCAACCCCGACCCCTCAGGCAACCACTTTGACCAACCCGTGTTCTGCAACAGAACAGGCCGACCTAACGAGAGGTAAAGCACACTTCGATCACTAAACCACCCCGTCTGGGCTGTGACATATCCTCCCTTCGCGGGAGAAAACTCGCCCCGACTCGACGCCAAGAAATTTCGATACTCCCTCCAGTCCGAACAGATACTTGCGGGATCTAAAAACTCCCAACCTGCCTTCTCAAACAAACTCCGCTCCTCCCCCGCCCCTAAATCCGTTACCACCCGCGGAGTCACTCCACTTCGTTTCGGCCAATCTCTCAACTTCTCAAATTCCGGGGCCTTATTGCTATACGACCTGCCCTCCCACTCCACCTCTGAGTATCCGTACCAGTGAGCCACCGTAGTCCAACAATTCTTTGCGAGATCTACCGAAGCTCCCTGTAATTGTCCTGCCGCACTCCTGGTCCAGAAGCTTCGACAAACAGGAGGACACACCGCCTTCCAATCATGCCCCGTATCGGGCACCACCGCTCCACGCCCCATTCCAAGTCCCACACTCCAATAAGCATTGTGCCCCGCAAAATTCATAGGGCTTTGATAGACCTTCGCCCAGATTTGGGTGAACGCAGGATCCAAATCGACATACACCCGGCTGGCTACTTTCTCCACCAAATCGGGCCTTTTAAAATGCCCCGAGAGATTTAGGAAAAGATCCGCTCCGGCGGCAAAATCCCGTAGGGGTTGCTCTTCGACCTTCTCCTGTTCGACCAGCAGAGTCGCCCGTTCATCCCAACCGATATCCTTTAAAATACGATTCCAGTGAGACAAATTAACACTTGCGGCCAAACGCACATTTTCACCCTTCGAGTTTTTTAGCTCCTTGGCTTTGAGCGACTCGACCAACCACACCTCCCAACCCAACTCTCGCAGTCCCAAACCCCACTGCAAAAAAGCCCATGTATTTCCCGCCGCTTTTTCAGGAAACCCTGCCACTCCCACCCCCACAACTGCCCGCTTCTTCATCGCGGATCAGCAATCCTTTCTTCTTTAAGAAAAACGCACGTCTTTTCCAGGATCCATCTCAAATTCCAAGACCTCGATTTTTTGTGCATTCGGTTTTAGCACCTGAGCCTCAAACTGCTGGTAAAGCGGGTGGTCAAATGCGGCCGTGCGCTTGAGACTATTCTCAAACTCCAAAGCCAAAAAGAGATCGTGAGGAGTCTCCTCTTTGCCTGGAATTTTCTTCCCGCAAGCCAAGCTCAGCACATCCTGGATTTTTAAGATCCGAATCCGGCTTTCCACCATGACCTCCTCCACCCTCTCCTTGGGTAACCCAGGCTTTAAATGGATCAGCTTCAAGTGATGAATCATGTAAATGAGCTTGGGAGAAAGGCTTACCCAGTGTCAAGAACCCCAAGATGTTGACCCAGAAAACCCTTTACACCAGTTAACTTTTCCCATAAATAATGGTAATATGTTTAATAGAAGTAATGGTCGTAAAGGCGAGACATTGGACGCAACCTTCAGCTATCCTGAAACCCAGAAAGACAATGTTTCCAGAATCGATTCATCTTCAAGTCGCACAGCCATGATTACCGATCAAGTCGAGATCAAAGGCACTCTCGCGTTCGATGGCGCCCTCGAATTCAACGGCACTTTTGAAGGAGAAATTATCTCCCAAGGCACTCTCACAATCGGCTCTGAAGCCGTGATCAAAGCCGAAATTCAAGCCGCCAAAGTAATCATTCGTGGCAAGGTTCAGGGAAACATCATCGCCACCGAATCTGTCGAAGTGTGCGATAAAGCCGAGCTTTTTGGCGATGTGCAGACTGCAAAGTTTATTGTCGCTGAATCTGCAACCTTCCGTGGTCGCTCTGATCCAATCGAAGGAAAAGCCTCTGCTCCCGAGTTCGCCCCTGTCTTCCGTCGCCTAGCTGCTACTTCTGCAGCGAAGTCTCGCTAATCTCCTCCTCCATGGGGGGCTCTTTCCGAGCCTCAACAGGCTTTAGTTTGACCTCTCCATAACCGAAGAGTCTGCCTCCAACTTCAACGGTCAACTCCCCAAAAACGACTTTCTCTGCGACCACTCTACCCCGCGGCCCCACACGGAGCATCCCTGCAATCGAGATAGTTTCACACCTCAACTCCCCGTCCACTTCTCCTCTTTCAAAACTTAAAAGATCCCCTGCTTCCATACTTGCCCCCTCCGGAATCAAAAGCTGGTTACCTTTTGCACCGGATCGAATCTTTGCCTGTCCCTCCACCCTCAACCACTCCGCAGCCTCCAGAAATCCAGTCGCCCTCCCTTGCAAGACAATCCGTGCAGCTCTTGCTTTTGAACCACCAAAATTGCCTTTTGGCCCGATCTGCAATTCACCCTCTAAACTTAGGTTTCCAAGATGTTCCCCCTCAATCAATCGATGCCCCAACTCCAAATGCCGCCCACACTCCAAACAGCTGGATGACTGCGCCTCCTCTGCCACCATCTGCACCGCTCCACAGTCTGCACAGGTTAGTTCTCTCTTATGAATCGAAACACGATTCACTTTTCTCTTTTTGGACTGCTGGGCTAGGGATGATTTGAAGTAAAAGCTACAGCTCCTGCATACCGTGGAGATAAAGTTCTCCGACTCCATTTGCACATGCCCACAATCGGGACACTGAACTTCGATCTTGGGTACTGGCATTGTCACGAGCTACTCCCCCACCCGAAGCTCACCATTGAAATCGGAGCCTGGATCAATCCTCAACGCTTTGGCCGCACAACGCGTTCGTAAAACCGAACCCGAAACCAACCACACCTGCCCAGAACCCTCAATACCACCATCCACTCGCCCCTCCAAACGAACATCCCTTGCCCGGACAACCCCGGATACAACCGACTCTTTCGCAATCACAAGCTTACTGACGGAGCGAATATCTCCTTTGACCGTGGCCCGAATCACTCCGTCCTGATCCAATCCAATATTCCCTGAGATCTGCAATCCCGATTGTGGGGTTTGTTTTTGGTTTTCCATAAAACTACCCTCCACCCCTCTTGTCACGAAGCTCATCTCGGATCTCCTCCAACAGCTTTTCAGAACGAGTCATCGGCACATCTCCCATTATGAGCGAAGGGAGTAATCGAAATCGCTCCAGCCAACGCACTGCGAGGAAAATACAAAAAGCCACAATCAGAAAATCCAAAACCGAACTTAAAAACGCACCATAACAAAGAACAGGAGCACCCGCTTTTTTGGCTTCCGCCAGTGTCGAATACGATCCCGTTCCAAGAACCAGAAACAAGTTGGAAAAATCAACTTTTCCCATCAGCAAACCAATCGGTGGCAAAACAATATCGTTGACCAAGGAGGTGATGATTTTACCGAAGGCACCTCCCACAACCACACCCACAGCCAAATCCAGTGCATTCCCCCGAATCGCAAATTTACGAAAATCATCCCAAAAACTCATAGAAAAACATCCTGTCTTGAATCGAGCTGTTCCCTTTCACGACCTGAGAATGCCTGCACGCACAAACTCCTCAATCGCGAACTCATCGTTTCTGAAGGCGTTGCAGGACAGCCTCTTTTCCGATATTCTTACCCCTTACGCCTCGGTAGCTCAGTTGGTAGAGCAGGTGACTCTTAATCACTTGGTCCTAGGTTCGAGTCCTAGCCGGGGCAATGCCAACCAATTTGTAGTATTTGAGAATCTATGAAATGTGGTGTTTATCTCCTTAAATTCGATTCAGGCAGAACCTATTTAGGGTCAACCAACGATCTGGATCGCCGAATTATCCAACACAGCCAAGGGCTCGTTCGTTCTACGGCAAAATTAGGGAAGTTTTTGGGTGTCCTTGCCTTCCAAGAAACATCCTGCCTAACCGAAGCCCGAAACCTTGAACGAACATATAAATCTTGGAAAAATTCATCCAAAGTCCTCACTGCTATCAAGCGGGAGAGCAGCCCCGACTCCTGTCGGGGTTGGTCCTAGGTTCGAGTCCTAGCCGGGGCAATGCCAACCAATTTGTAGTATTTGAGAATCTATGAAATGTGGTGTTTATCTCCTTAAATTCGATTCAGGCAGAACCTATTTAGGGTCAACCAACGATCTGGATCGCCGAATTATCCAACACAGCCAAGGGCTCGTTCGTTCTACGGCAAAATTAGGGAAGTTTTTGGGTGTCCTTGCCTTCCAAGAAACATCCTGCCTAACCGAAGCCCGAAACCTTGAACGAACATATAAATCTTGGAAAAATTCATCCAAAGTCCTCACTGCTATCAAGCGGGAGAGCAGCCCCGACTCCTGTCGGGGTTGATCCTAGCTTCGAGTCCTAGGGGTGTCATCCGCTACCAGCTTTTAACGAGAGATTCGCTTGCCATCCCCTGCCAACAGGAGTGCCGCCACCACCAAACCCAAATGTATCCCTATGTCAGCCACGGTTGTGTGCCCGCCAATCAGCATCTGGCCAAACGCTAACGATACATAAAGGATTCCCGCCAAAACCAACGGGCCACGATTTTTCCCCGCCACAAGAATTCCCGCGCCTAGCAGGATCTCAATGTAGGGCAAGCCACCCACATACAGCTGAACCGACCACGCAGGCAGAATGCTTTTTTCTAAAAAGGGCTGGCTCAACGCAGGCATGACCTGACTATAGAAGTGCTGAAAACTTAACCCTTGGGGGCCATAAAACTTTCCTAGCCCTGCCGCCAAAAAACGCAGCCCTAGAAAAATTTGAAGTAAAAAGAAGGCCCAATCGTAGCTCTGCCACCGAATCCAAAAGGGTCGCGAATCAATTCGATCCCCGCTCATCCCTTACTCCCTAGCCGAAACTCTCGGTGAGCCGCACGCACCGCTCGAGCCCCCAGCACCTCATCCACGACCACCGTGATCTTAATTTCACTCGTGCTGATCATCTGGATGTTAACCCCCGCTTTCGCCAATGCGCGAAACAACTGTGCCGCCACACCGCTATGACTTCGCATCCCGATTCCGACTACTGAGAGCTTGGCCACCCCCTCCCGGAATACAATCTGACGGGCTCCACCCTCGCGGCGGAACGGCTCCAAAAACTTGCGGGTTTTGGCTAACTCCTCCCGTGGCACCGTAAAGGTGATATCCGTTTGTGGCTTACTCTTTTTTCCACCCGTGGGCAGAGAGACGTTTTGAACGATCATATCCAAATTGATTCCCGCCTTTGCGATTCCGGTAAAAAGCTTGGCCGCTACCCCGGGTCGATCTGCCACACCCACCAACGTCACTTTGGCTTGGCTCTTCTCCAAGCTTACGCCCCGCACGACCACACGCTCCATCGATCTGGCTTCTTCTTTCACTAGGGTTCCTCTCGACCCATTGAAACTCGATCTTACTTCAAAGACCACCCCGAACTTCTTCGCAAACTCCACCGATCGCGCCTGCATCACCTTTGCCCCCGTACTGGCTAGCTCCAACATCTCATCATACGAAATTTCCTGAATCTTGCGCGCATTCGGTTCGGTCCTTGGATCCGCCGTGTAAACCCCATCCACATCCGTATAAATCTCACACCTCTTGGCCTTGAGTACCGCAGCTAACGCAATCGCCGTCAGATCCGATCCCCCGCGCCCCAACGTCGTAATTTGCCCCTGCATCGTCTGCCCCTGAAAGCCAGCCACGATCACAACACGCCCAGCCTTCAGATGAGCCTGAACCGCCTGCGGGGTCACATTCGCAATCCTCGCTTTCGTATGCGTCCCATCCGTAACAATTCCTGCCTGCGCTCCCGTCATCGCCACCGCCTCGACCCCACGCCCTTGAAGCGCAATCGCGAGTAACGCCGTCGTCGTCTGCTCCCCTGTCGCTAGCAATAGATCCATCTCCCGTTCGCTAGGTTCTTTGTGCAAATCCCGGGCCATCCGCAACAACCCATCCGTCACTCCGCTCATCGCCGAAACCACCACCACCAAGCGGTTCCCTTGACGACGTGACTCAGCCACACGATCCGCCACCCTCTGGATTCTTTCCAGATTGGCGACCGACGTCCCACCATACTTTTGTACCAATAGAGCCATCCCAATATCCTGCCATTTTCAGCCCCATCCCGCACCCCCAGATTTTTATCCCCTCCCCCCTCTTCCGACTTTATCCAAAAACGCTTTTATCCTAAGATCACACCTTCCATGCCTGACCTCCGTAAAGCCACCCATCACACCTTCTCCTCATCGGGAAAATCCTACCAGTTCCACAGCTTGCCGAAACTCGGCCAAGAGCTGAAACTCAACCTCTCCCAACTCCCCATCTCACTACGGATCGTTCTCGAGTCGGTTCTACGCCATTGCGACGGCTTTACCGCCCGCCCTAAGGACGTTGAGAACCTGGCCCGCTGGAACGCCAAGAAACCAGGCACAGAAGAGATCCCATTCACCGTGGCTCGTATCGTCCTTCAAGACTTTACGGGCGTCCCCCTCCTCGTGGATCTCGCCGCCATGCGGGATGCCGTGGCTCGCCTTAAAAAAGATCCCAAACTCATCGAACCTCTTGTTCCCGTCGATCTCGTCGTCGACCACTCCGTCCAAGTCGACGTCAACGGCACGAAACAGGCGTTCATGCTTAACATGCAGTACGAATTCAAGCGCAACCGGGAACGTTACGAATTCCTCAAATGGGGACAACAGGCCTTCGAGACATTCGGCGTTGTTCCCCCCGGTATCGGAATCGTTCATCAGGTTAACCTCGAATACCTCGCCCGTGGCGTCTTTACAAAAAAACAAGCGGATGGCTCCGTCATCGCCTACCCAGACTCCCTCGTGGGGACGGACTCTCACACCACGATGATTAACGGTCTTGGAATCGTTGGTTGGGGCGTCGGTGGAATTGAGGCCGAGGCTGGCATGCTTGGTCAGCCTCTCACCTTCCTGACCCCTGAAGTCGTTGGATTCTATCTCACGGGGGAACTTCCTCCCGGCACAACCGCCACCGATCTGGCTCTCACCGTCACCCAGATCCTTCGGCAACACAAAGTCGTCGGTAAATTTGTCGAATTCTATGGTCCAGGGGCCGCAAAATTGACTCTCCCCGATCGCGCGACCATCGCCAACATGGCCCCAGAATACGGAGCCACGATGGGGTATTTCCCCGTCGATGAAGAAACTCTCGCCTACCTTCGCGGAACTGGACGCCCTGCCGAACTCGTACAACTCGTCGAGGACTACTACCGCGCCCAAAATCTATTCGGAATCGCGACCCAGAAGGACTCCCTCACCTTCTCCTCCGTTGTCGAACTCGACCTGGCGACCATCCGCCCCAGCGTGGCTGGACCAAAACGTCCCCAAGACCGCATCGAACTTCCATCCCTTAAAGCCACGTTCGACTCTCTCCTCTCGAAACCACTCGCCGAGGGCGGTTACGGGAAAAACTCCAATCAACTCGCCCAAACCACAACGGTCGCGATGTCCGTAGATGAGCAGGAGATGATCTCGGACCGCCCCACCCCAGATCCTTTACCCAAAAGCTCCGAATCCAAAACCCCCAACCAGAAGTCCTCTACACTCCGAAACGGATCGGTGGTGATCGCCGCCATCACCTCATGCACCAACACCTCCAACCCCTCGGTCATGCTCGCCGCAGGTCTTCTCGCCAAAAAGGCGGTTGAACGAGGTCTCACTGTCGATCCCACCATCAAAGCCTCTCTAGCTCCTGGCTCTCGTGTCGTGTCCGACTACTTGAATGCCACGGGACTACAACCTTACCTCGATAAGCTCGGTTTCAACCTGGTGGGCTACGGTTGTACCACCTGTATCGGAAACTCAGGCCCCCTTCCCACCGCTGTTGAAAAGGCAGTTGTGGATCACGATCTGATCGCGGCCAGCGTTCTTTCAGGGAACCGCAATTTCGAGGCACGAGTACACTCATCGGTAAAAGCTAACTTCCTGATGTCCCCGCCCCTCGTCGTCGCTTTTGCCCTAGCGGGAAGGGTTGACCTCGATCTGGCCAAAGATTCGCTGGGACTGGGCAAAGATGGAAAAGCCGTTTACCTACGCGATCTTTGGCCCACGCGAGAAGAGATTGGCCAAGCAATGAAATCCGCACTTCAACCTGCGGTCTTTCAAAAGCTCTATCGGGATTTTTCCGAACAGAACCCCGCTTGGAATGAAATCCCCAGCAAACCAGGCCAAACCTACGCTTGGGATCGTAAAAGCACCTACATCCAAGAGCCTCCCTTCTTTGAAAACTTCTCCCTCCAGCCTTCCCCATTGTCGGGCATCCAATCGGCACGTTGCCTTGGAATTTTTGGGGACTCCGTCACCACCGACCACATTTCCCCGGCAGGAAATATTAAGAAAACCTCTCCTGCAGGCGCCTACCTCATCGAGCAGGGAGTCCCTGCAGAGGACTTCAACAGCTACGGGGCCCGTCGCGGAAACGACCGTGTGATGACACGCGGGACATTTGCCAATGTGCGCATCAAAAACCTCATGCTTCTAGGTGTCGAAGGCGGAATGACCCTCAATCTCCTCGACCCCAAAAAGCCTCAACTATCCATTTTTGATGCAGCCGTAAATTATCGGAAATCAAATATCCCATTGGTGATTCTGGCAGGCAAAGAGTATGGAACCGGTAGTTCTCGCGACTGGGCGGCCAAAGGCACCCGACTCCTCGGCGTTCGCGCCGTTGTGGCCGAAAGCTTCGAACGAATTCACCGCTCCAACTTGGTCGGAATGGGAGTCCTCCCCTGTACTTTCCCAGAAGGATTCAATGCCCAGACCCTAAAACTCAATGGAACAGAAACTTTTTCGATCGAGGGGCTGAGCCAACCCCCCAAACCTCAGGAGAAACTTACCTTACGGATCCAGCGCGAGAACGGTTCGACCGAAAAAACAGAGATTCTCTCCCGCCTCGATACCCCTGTAGAAGTGGAGTACTACCTGCACGGCGGAATTCTCCCCTACGTCCTCCGCCAAATCCTCTCCCGCTGACCGATACAGTCACTCCCGAGATTTCGCTAAACTAAATCTTAGCGAGGATTTTTTTCTCCAGCTTCACGATATCTGCAGAGAACAGCCGAATTCCCTCCGCCAACTTCTCCGTCGCCATCGCATCCTCATTCAAAAGGAAGCGGAAGCTCTTCTCATCCAGCGGGAGCTTGGAAATGGGATCTTTTTTGGCTGTTTCCGCATCCAGTTTTTTGGGCACAGCCACCGTGGACGCTTTCAACTCACCCAATAGATTCGGGCTAATCGTCAGGAGATCACATCCCGCTAACTCCAGGATCTGACCCATATTCCTGAAACTTGCACCCATGACTTGAGTCGGATATCCGAATTTTTTGTAGTATGCGTAGATCTGTTTGACCGACTTCACCCCGGGATCCTCGGCCCCAACATACTCCTTACCCGTACTCTTCTTAAACCAGTCGTAAATTCGCCCCACAAAAGGAGAAATCAATCGTGCCCCCGCTTCTGCACATGCCACCGCTTGCGGAAGCGAAAACATCAAAGTTAAATTACACTGGATTCCCTCCTTCTGGACGATCTTCGCCGCCTGTGTCCCCTCCCACGTGGCCGCAATCTTGATCAAAATTCTCTCACGATCGATTCCTGCCGCCTTGTACATACCGATCAGGTGGCGTGCTTTCGCAACCGTTGCGTCCACATCAAAGGAAAGCCTCGCATCCACTTCCGTCGAAACCCGCCCTGGTACGATTTTCAAAATCTCACACCCAAAGAGTATTAAGAGCCGATCGATGATCGCTTTGGCCCGCTCCTCCTTTGAACCCGATCCGCCCTTGCCGTCAGCCACAGCTTTCTCCAGCAAGGCCTGATATGCAGGCATCTCCGTCGCCTTCTCAATCAAAGTCGGATTCGTCGTCGCATCCTGAGGGGCATACTCCTTCATCGACGCAAAATCCCCTGTGTCTGCCACCACCGTGGTCAGCTTCTTCAACTGCTCTAATGCATTTGTGCTCATCGTCATTTCTCCCCCAGATTTTCCTTTAGGATCGGCATCAGCCTTTCCACAACGCGATCTATCGTATCCATTTTGTCCGCTTCGACAAGCAGTCGCACCAAGTTCTCCGTGCCCGAATACCGAAGCAAAATCCGCCCCCTTTTTCCTAATACCTGCTCCATCTCCCTCACCGCCTGCGCCAATGGCGCCACCGTCTCCCAAGCCGGCTTATGCCTTACCCTCAAGTTCAACAGCTTCTGCGGATACCGTTTCATTCCTTTTCGTAACTCCGCCAAACCCGCTTTCTTCCTCATCATCGATGAAAAGATTTTTAGTGCAGAAAGTAACCCGTCCCCCGTTGGTGCCGCATCGTGAAACAGCAGATGCCCCGACTGCTCCCCCCCAACTACAAAACCACCCTTTCGCATCGCCTCCGCCACATGCCGATCCCCCACCGCTGTCCGCACCACACTCCCCCCCCGCGCCTTCACCGCCTCATCCAACCCTAAATTGCTCATCTGTGTCACCACCACCGTCTTCCCTTTCAGCGCCCCACGTTCCATCGCATCCAACGCCGCCATCGCAATCACCTCATCCCCATCCACTCTCTCCCCCTCCTCATCAATCAAAACCATCCGATCCGCATCCCCATCGTGGGCCAACCCAACCCATCCCTTTCTCCGCTTAACCGCCTCGATCAACTTTTCTGGATGCTCCGATCCGCAATTCTCATTGATATTTTTTCCATCAGGTTGAGCCGACATCACCTCCACCTCTGCCCCCATCTCCCTTAAAATCTTTGGAGTGGTATACCAAGCCGCCCCATGCCCCGCATCCACCACGATTCGAATCCCTTTTAAAAAGGGTCCACTCCCAAAGATCTTCCGCAAACGCCCCTGATACAGATCGAAAGCCTCTTTCGTGCATGTAAAGTCTGGAGTGCCCGCAACCTTGACGTCAGGCGCAGGCTTCGTTCGGTCTAATCCTCTTTCAATCTCCGCCTCCGAATCTTCCGTTAACTTCGCTCCGTCCGATCCACAAAACTTCACCCCGTTGTCACTCGCTGGGTTATGTGATGCACTCAGAATTGCTCCCGCACATGCCCCCTTTTCCTGCACCAACATCGCCAACGCCCCGCTGGGCAAAACACCCACCGATTCAACCTCCAACCCGGCCTTTCTCAATCCCGCACATAAAGCAGCCTCGAGCCGCGGTCCCGACTCCCTTGTATCCCGAGACACAATAACCCGACCCCTAGGACTCTTCTTGGCAAAAAAACTTCCTGCCGCCCTTCCCAACGCCCAAACAAAATTCACCGTCATCGGCTCCGTCCCCACCCGCCCCCTCACTCCATCCGTTCCAAACCACCTCCTCTCCACTTATCTCCCTCCCGCCCGCATCCCCGCCACCACCACCCCCATGATGCCCCACACCGCCAGTGCCAACCCCAAACAGATCCCGATCCGAAGCAGTCGCCTCCCCAACGCCTTCGGTCCGACTGTAGGTCTCACAAAACCCCTCACCAAACCTTCTGCCCACGAAACCCCTTCCCCACCCACCAAAATCTCTGTCAACTTTTGACGCAACTGATCCACCTCCAGCGGCCTATCCATCTTGCCCTGCTGACACAGGGTTAACTCCCCCGTCTCCTCCGATAGTACCAGCACCACCGCATCACTCTCCTCGCTCAACCCCAGCGCCGCTCGGTGCCGCAGCCCTAGGATCCGGCTCATTCCTTGCTGACTCACGGGTAAGATACAACCCGCAGCCACAATCTGATCTCCACGCAAAACAACCGCCCCATCATGCAAAGGGGTCTGATTAAAAAAGATCGTCGCCAACAACTCCTCGGATACCTGCCCACGCACAGGCACCCCTGAATCAATCAACCCCTGCGCCAAATCCGCCTGCTCAAAAACAATCAGTGCCCCATACTTCCTCTCTCGCAACGCCTCAATGGCTTTGATCACCTCCTCAATCACAAACGACTGCCGCTCTCCATGAATCGAAAATCCGCCCGCCTTCCCAATTTCTGCTAGTGCCCGACGAATCTCAGGCTGAAACAGAATCAGAAAAGCCAGCACCAAAACCGAAACAAAGGCCTGAAGTAAAAAGCTCAACACTCTTAATTCCAAAAAACGCGATGCCACCAAAGCGACAAAGAATACGAGAAGAAATCCGCTCAACACCTTGGCCCCTTGGGTTCGTCTCAACAGTTTGTAACCGTAGTAAAAAACAGCTGTCAAAATCAGTACCTCTAAAGCCCCCTGCCAACGCAGATCCCGATAGGGCTCCAACCAGCTGTCGGGTATCATCATTTACCCAGCAGACCAGAAACCACCGAAAGTGTCGATGCGGAGAATGGAAAATCAGTCCGCACTCTTTGGAAACTCAACCCGATCCAATTCCTGCCCTTGAGGCCCCAAGGAGCGTATCGTCGCCCCATCCGCTCGGAGCTGAACCACATTCACATAGTCGGACTGGGCAAAAGCCTTAGAAAGCTTTTGCGACTCTGGACACTGCTGGGGTCGTGGGTCCACCCCCAAAGCTCCATTTCCAAAAAAAGGAATCTTTCTGCCCCCCTTCCCCTCCGACTCCACCCTTTGAAGATTATGGTCGTGATGATTAAAAACCGCCGTGACAGTCGACCCTTCCAAAACGGGAACCCACTTCTCCCGCACCTCCACGATCTCCTTCTGGTGCTTCCAGGTTCGGAAGGATGGAAATGCCGGCACATGCCAAGAGGCAAACACCCACGGAACAGATTTCCGTTTCTCCAGATTTTTCTTCAACCACTCGGTCTGATTGGAAACGGGGAGGATATGCCCCGAGTCCATCAACAGCATCGAGAGATAATCCCCGAAATCCAACGCCACCGGCTCCGCTTTGCGATACAACCCCCCGAACAAAGCATAGAAAAAGGGAGCCCTTTTCCGCATCTGCATAAAGGTTGCTCCTTTCTGCACATACCCACCCTTTACCTCGTGATTTCCGATCCCGGCCACAAAAGGAATTACTCTCCCATTCGGAGCACGGGCCGCCAGATTCCACTGCTCCCAAAATTCGATTTCGCGGACTACATTCTGGCCATCCCCATATGCCAAATCTCCACCAACACTTATAAAAAGAGGATCCTGCCGTGCTGCAACCCGAATCATATTGGAGGAAGCCTCGAGAACATCGACGTCACCCCCTTCCGCAAACTTTACCACGGATTCAATTCGATGAGGCGCCGTTGCAAACTTCTGCTCAGGCGAATCTTCCACCCGAAATAAATACTCTTTTCCAGCTTCCAACCCCACCCAACGGACTCTTAATAAGCTCCACCTCGATATTTCGTTTTTTTTGGGATCAGGAAAATCGGCGCTCCTACAACACCACCTCGGTATTCCCATTTTTTTGGGATCAGGGAAATCAGTACTTCTGCTCGTCAACACCTGCCAAGACCTATCTCCTGCCTTTTTCCAGCGTACTCGTTCTCCTTTGCCCTTTTCGGGTCGATCCCCTTGTCCGGGCCCTCTCAACCACTGGGCGGTCATCGTCGTACACGGGTCCCCTTCCCATGTGAGATGCAAGGTCTTGGGGACTTCTCCCGCCTGTCCCAGACCACAAAGAAGCAGAAACCCAAAAATGACGAAGGAACGTTTCATCCGTTCTTTCTAGAGACATAAATCCAAAAGCCAAATCGGTTAGGCAACATTTCTGTGACACGAAATTTGTCGACCTGCCCCGACCAGAGTCGGGGCCAACGTCGGGGCCTGCCCCGTACCCTGTCGGGGGCACTACGGGTTTCGTTGGGGATTGGTAGCGGAATGAGGGATTATGACCGACGACGACGCATCATCGCCAACGTATATGTTTTTTTATGACAGAGTTTAAAATGTCAGAATAAGATGTTTTTTTACGATCCTGGTGAAAGACTTCTTTTATTAACTGTCGCATTGAAGCAGATAACACATAAAATAATGTAAAAGATTGTTCCAATTGTTTCTAATGAAAAGTTGTGCTCACCTTCGAACGACCAGTCGCGAGATAGAACTAATGCCTCTTTCACAAGACAAATGAGCTGAATACCTGCACGCCACGTAAAGCAAAAGCCTGCCAATAGAAGAAAGAAATTAAATAGGCTTCTTTTAAAAACCACGTTCTCTCTATCGAATATGAAGACAACGATTACAAAAAGGACAAAGACCGGAGCCTCAATATAATATGAGGTTCCCTTAAAAACAGTGCAGGAGTACGCAAGGTTAAATGCCAGAGCAGTTGCAATATAAACCAAAATAAAGTTTAGAAGGTTTGCCCTGCAAACCTTTATCTTATTTAAGACGTACAAGAATGCGACGCTATGAAATAAGGAAAAAGTCGCAAGGTGTTTGAATGACGGCCAACTCAAAAGTTCTTTATTAAATATTTCCATATATTCAGCTAAACTTATTTATCTAAATGAACAACCTCTAATTTCGCAATGCCCACTCTGCACTTCGCTTTTTCGTAGCGTTTTCCAATCTCTACACCTCACCCAATCATCACCTTAACACCATCCTCTCCAACACTTTACAGCCCCTCTTAACCCTTCAGAAATGCCGGCTTAATAAGCTGACTTCCCATCGCTGATTTGTAGTGAACTGAATATTCCGAGTTCCCCACCAATCCGATTAATGAGGTCAGTCTGAAGAGGTAAGAATGCCTTTTAATTCATCGGGCCGCCGGGATTTGAATTCCACCGCGTAAGCGGACATTCATCCCGTCGCGGAGCGACATTCTAGAATGGGCGGGGGAAGGTTTGAGGGGGCCAACCCAGGACCCCCATAAAGCCACCCATTTAGCGGATTCAGCTCTGTTCGATCGGAAGGAGTTATCACCCCACTGCCCCGAATGCAGTCAGCTAAGGGAATCGGGTACTACGGGTTTTATTGGGGATTGGTGGCGGACTGAAATTACGACCGACGCCGCCGCAATTTATGTTTGGTTTTTACGATTTTTGCCTCAGTTTGCTGAACTTACGATGTGCGCTCCGCTTTGCCAAACCGCCGTTGCCCGACACTTTAGTCGCCGCTCGTTTCTTTCGACTGCCGCTGCCGCTACAGCAGCAGCCTATCTGCCATCGATAATTCAAGCAGAAGAACCGAGGCCTATCTCCTTCTCTAAGGTTGTTGATTTAACTCACCGGCTCTCGACTGATTTTCCTACTTTTACCGGTAAACCCCAATTCAGCATTGCTGACAGAAACATGGGGCCACGCCCAAAAGGTTACCATGCCTTCACTTGGACATTAGCCGAACATACTGGCACTCATATGGACGCACCGCTGCATTTCGGAGGACAACACTCAGCAGATCAACTGCCAATAAATGATCTTTATGGTCCCCTTGCCGTGATTGATATTCGTTCAAAGTCCATTTCCGATCCTGATGCCCGCCTTACTCCAAATGACATCCGCTCTTGGGAAAAGAAACATGGTCCTCTTCCCTTCGGTGGAATCGTTGCCATGTTTACCGGTTGGGAAGATTACGTGACTTCGGACAAGTTCCGTAATGCCGATTCCAAGGGTGTAATGCACTTCCCCGGATTTCATGAAGAAACCCCTGACTTTCTGATAAAGGAAAGACAAATCAAAGGCATCTGCGTTGACACGCTAAGCCTTGATTACGGACCCACCACCGATTTTCCTGTTCACTGCCGCTGGCTAAGCGCAGGTCGTTGGGGGATGGAATGTGTAGCTCGACTCGGTTCGCTTCCAGCAACTGGGTCTACTTTAATCGCAGCCGGTCCCATGATCGCCGGCTGTTCAGGTGGTCCGTCTCGTGTCCTTGCTTTGATTTAAAATCAACCGTTTGATGTGTAGCGGATTGGTTGGGGATTTAGAGAGATTACGACCGCCGACGCCGCACTAACGCCAATCCGCCTAAACCAACGGCGAGAAGCGAAAGAGCGGAGGGTTCGGGGACCATATTAAAATTAAAATTAGTCATTAATAAGTTTCCACTTTGCACGATTGCTCCCTCTGATCCACCTCCCACACCAATCATTAAAGCCTTAAGATAGTCATCATTTGTTGACGGTGTCCATCCCGGATAATTGTTCCATGATGAAAGAGTTTCGGTTCGGAAAGGGTTATCCCATGAAGAACCAGGATTTTGAATATTATCAGTATAGTAACTTGATAAAGTTAACAATTCAGCATCGAAGACTACTTTCAGATAAATTCCGGAAGCAGAAAGAGTCTGCGAAGAAAAATAATCTGATGAGGTGCCAGTACCTGACATTTCAGTGCAAAAATACTTTTCCCCATTTTGATTTATGCCAAATCCTGTCCAGTAGCCCTGTTTGTCTTGTATATTTGAATAATAACCAGTAGAGCCTGGATAACCTGAATATTCATTTCTAATCAAAATTCCCCCTTCAAGAAATCCGCTTGAAGAGCTTGTTAGCAGGTTTGGATTTAGCTCAACCTTAACAGTAACGCTCCAAGACGGATGAATATTTGTATTTGGACTAATATTCCAATAAAACCCACGCTGCGGACTAGTTCCATACCCATCAGGTCGTTTTAAATATATTAATCCTTGTTGAGCTGCTTCATCATTCGCCTCGAAGCTAAACTGATCATTATAGTAATTTATGTTGTTATTATGACCATCCCCCCACCAATCTAGACCTTCATTACTGTCATAACTATGCCAATCTCCAGACCAAGAACTTTCATAACTTAGGTCGCTACTAAAACTCCATGGATTCGTCGCAAAAACTATAAATTTTGAAAAAATTAGCGTGATCATTATGTAGAAACCTTTTTTCACGACGGAGACTTAAAATTACGTACTTTTTTAAACATTTCTACCCCCTTTTTTACTTCATTGCGTTTTCATAGCTTTTTCGGGCCATAAGGTCTTTCCGGTTCCCGCATTGAACACAATCCTCTCCAACACTTTACAGCCCTTCTAAACCCTTAAGAGCTATCGGGTTTCATACCCGACTACCCCTATCCGCATAGAGTCGCTAACTCCTTCATCTCCACAGAGTCCCCTCCTTTCGCAGTGGAACGCTAAACCCTTCAGACTCACCCCTTCGCCAATGATTGCGATGTGGGGCGCTAACTCCTTCGAAATGATGGGGAAACTTCTGGTATTACCCCGTTATGAAATCTTTATGGTCTAAAACGGACCGCTTTCTCTTTGGGAGATACAGATGGAATCATTCTTCCTTCCATATCTTTACTGTAGCGATTCTGCCCCATATTAATCTTTTTAAGAACTTCACCTAGATTTTGATCAAGAGGAAACTGATCAAAGAGAGTATTAGATCCCTCATAGCACTTAGCAGCGGGCAGGATGTAGAGTTTCAGTATTTTATCAAATACCGAGAATTCATCGTACTTATCCTTCTCGATACATCCAGTCATCGTAACCACAAGCTTTTCTTCAGGAATTACGGCTATCCTTTGCCCCTTCCAGCCCTGAGCGAGCATAAACGGATATCTTTTGCTTTCTTCGGGGTTGCTAGAAACTTTAAGGTAATCGTAAAACCACCAGTACCAACCATAGTCGTTCACACATTCCTTAATGCCGTTGTTACCCATGTATGGTGACTGTATTTTTTGTATCCACGCCTCAGAAATCACTTGTTTATTATTCCATTTCCCATTGTTCAGAATTAATAAGCCAATTTTTTGCATGTCGATGGGGCGTAACCTTAAACCGTACCCACCAGGATTAATTCCAACAAGATCTTGATGCATCCATTCCATATTCTTCATCTCTAGTTCTTTAAAGAGTGTCTTACAACCATAGTCAAAAGCTGATAGCTTTGTGTTATAAGACAGTATACCGGATGCGATAGTTGGAGTTTCGTCATTGTATAAAAGGTTTACACCCGGCTCTGGAAGAAGCGGCTCTTGAAGGACAAATTCAAGTCTGTTTCTTGCTGATAAGTATTTGCCTTGATGTTCGATCGCCTCGCTTCTCATATTTCTCGGCGGGTCATCTACTAATAGAGCAGACATACCTAGAACCATCTTTAGGCTTATAGGTTCGAATCGGGGTTTATTATTGTTATTCCTGAAGACCCTTTCGGGAAGCATTTCTGCGACAGAGGAATCTTCCGTCCATTTTTTATCTTCATCCAAGAATATTCCAATCAACAATGAGAGGACACTTTTTGTTACAGACATTAAATAATGACTTTGATCTGGCTTTATTTGTCCGGTGTACAACTCAAATACAAGTTTTCCGTTTTTTGATATTAACAATGAATATATTGCAAGCCTTTGCTCCTTATCGATCCATTGCGCCAAGGCCAAAAGTTTTGCTTCGTCCATTCCCTCCTCGGAGGCCTTTCCTACCGGAATTTCAGATTGCTCGCATATGCCTCGGCAACACGTGGCCAAAATAATGACAATTAATATTAATTTTTTAAATAACATCAGTAAAATGATCTTACTGCCAACCGCCATTCCGTAGCGAACTGAAAAATCGGGTTAATCCCCCACTTACCTAACCACATCGGCCAGAACGGGTTTTTTAAGCCGTTAAATTATCGGGCCGCCGGGATTTCGCCCCCTAGACCACCCCCGCGCAATCTCATTACCCGCTCCGCGGATTCGTAGGGAATTGGCGCCCTCGTGAATTTCCTTTCATTCAGGAACTATGTCCGATGGAACCGGTTCGCTTACCGAAATTCACATCGGGCCGCCGGGATTTGAACCCGGGACCTCTTGTACCCGAAACAAGCGCACTACCAAGCTGTGCTACGGCCCGTATGAACTTAAAATGGTATCCGCTTTTCTTGCGGCCCGAAAGCTTGAACTGCCGCCGGGATGTTGCGCCCCACACACCCGCCCCTGCGCTTTGCGGAAACCCCTCCGGGTTGGTTGACTTGGGTGCTTGCGCACCCGCGCAATGAACCCGTTGGGATTTGAATTCCCCCGCGTAAGCGGACATCTATCCCGTCGCGGAGCGACATTTGAGAATGGGCGGGGGCAGGTTTGAGGGGGCCAACCCGGGACCTCTTGTACCCGAAACAAGCGCGCCACCGAGTCTACCCCGATTCTTATCGGGGCTGTGCTAGCCCCGAACTCCTATCGAAGCTACAGCTCTCCTACCCGCCCTTGGCCAACTCCTTCGCCCTCTTCACTGCAGCACTCATCGCCTTTTCCGCCAAAGCCTCGATCCCTCCTGCCTGCATCACCTTCAATCCCGCCTCAGTCGTTCCCCCGGGACTCGCCACCGCCGCACACAACTCCCCAGGCGTAATCCCCTCCCGCACCAAAAGCGCCCCGGTCCCCATCATCGTTATCGCAGCCAACTCTTCCGCAACCCCTCTTCCCAGTCCCAACCTCTCTGCCGCCACACCCAACTCTCCCGCCCACTTTGCCATGAACGCTGGCCCCGATCCGCTCAATGCCGTTACCACATCCATCTGCTCCTCCCCGATCTCCAGCACCGTCCCTCCTAAAGCAAAGATTTTCCGTGCCACACCCAAATCCTCTTTCTTAGCACCCGACCCCGCACAAAGCGCCGTCACTCCTTCCCCCACCCGTAACGCCTGATTTGGCATCGCCCGAACCACTCTCGCCTTACCCCCCGCTTCTTTCGCCAACGTCTCCGTTGTCACCCCAGCCAATATCGAAATCAGAAGGTACGGATCTTTCCTGCTCTGCAGCCATCCAGCAACGTCTTTCAACATCGCCGGCTTCACCGCCAATAAAACCACCTCCGCTTCCCCCAAAGTCTCCACCCGATCGACAAACTTCACGCCCGAACCCACCTCCTTCGATAACTCATCCCTTCCTTTTTGATTCGGTTCGCACACTTCCAAGCTCCAACCCGATCCGGAATCTTTTTTCAACATCTGCACAATCGTGCCCCCCATTCGCCCCGCGCCGATAATTGCGAATCTCATGCTATCGGTAGGTCTAACCGAAATGCAGGAATACGCACGATCAGACCTTTCCCCTGCTCATCTTTTCCCATGTAGGCCCCCTCCGCCTCACTGTCCGAATCGACCAAATGATAGCTGTTGTAATGAAACTGCTCCCCTGGAGCCAAACGCGGGAACTGCCCCACCACCCCGTCCCCCTCAATAACCAAGCGGTGCCCTTGGGCATTCGTCACCACCCACTTCCGACCCACAATCGTCACCGCCCGCGGACTGTCATTATGAATCGTCACAAAATAAACAAACTGATGCGGCCGATCCGGTGGCCCTGAAGCTCCCACCACATACTCCACCCGATCCACACTCACCCACAGCCCCTTCCCCTCTTGTCCCTTGGTTGCCATCTGCATCTTTTCTCCTCTTTCCTCTGCGTAACTCAAGCCTTTTGCCGAACTCCCCCCGCCCGCTTTTTGTTCCCTGGCAAATAATCCTCCCACTCGTACAACTTCGGATCCCTGCGAGGCGGCATCCTCCTCCGCAACCGCATCTTCCAATCCTCTTTCTTCTCCCCCCCTGTACCTTCCACTCCCTCCATCTTTTCCATCACGTTCCCATACTCCTCCTCCAACTTGTCCGGATTCTCCCCCTTCTCCAATCGCTGCAACATCTCCCCCATCTCCGCCGGCAACTTCTGCCCACTCGCTTCCATCATTCTCCTCATCATCCTTCCCATCACGCGTGGATCCGGATTTTTTTCGTCCATCTTGGAAAACTCATCTGCCATCCTCATCATTTCCTGTTCCATCCGTGGATCCATCCCCACCTCGCTTTCCCCATCCTTCTTCGCCACCTCTTTCGCCCTTCCCGTAAAAGCGAAAGCCGAAACCATCTTTTCCATTCTGTTATTTGGCTCATCCGGACAAAGGGGGGCCTCACCCTCCCTCAGGAACCTCTTGGCCAAAAAACTGTAAATCCGGTGACTGTCCGGACTGTAAAACTCGTAAATCGGCATCGCCTCCCGCCTCGTTTCCTACTCCGCCGCAATCTGCCTCAACGACTCTGCATAGGCATTTTTACCAATCGCATCCGCCAAGCCCTTCAACTCTTTCGCCCCGATCCAGCCCTTCCGAAACGCCACCTCCTCCGGCGAACCGATCAGCATTCCCGTCCTTGCCTGGATCGTCTGAACAAACTGGGCCGCCTGCAACAGCCCATCCGTCGTCCCCGTGTCGAGCCAAGCCGATCCCCGTCCAAACTTTTCCCCGTGCAGCGAGTTGTCCTTCATATAGCACCGACTCAGATCGGTGATCTCCAACTCCCCCCGAGCGGACGGCTTGAGCCCACGTGCAAACTCCACCGCCCGCCCGTCATAAAAATAGAGACCGCAATTTCCCCAATGCGACTTTGGTTTTGCAGGCTTTTCCTCAATTGAGGTGATCCGGTTTTGCTCATCGAACGTCAGCACGCCGTACGACGATGGATCTGCCACTTGATACGCAAAAATCGTTGCCCCTTTCTCCCTTTGCTGGGCAGAAGCCAACAGTTTTCCCAGCTCCGCTCCGTAAAAGAAGTTATCTCCCAGAATCAGACAGGATGGATCGGTTCCCACAAATTTTGCGCCGATGTGATACGCCTGCGCCAACCCCTCCGGTTTCGCCTGCTCAGCATAGCTCAACTTCAATCCCAAGCTCTGCCCATCCCCCAAGAGAAGCTTAAAAAGAGGTAAATCTTGAGGAGTGGAAATCAGCAAAATCTCGCGTATCCCAGCCAACATCAGAACGGAAAGCGGATAGTACACCATCGGCTTGTCGTACAAGGGGAGAAGCTGTTTGGACACCGCCCGCGTCAACGGCCACAGCCGCGTCCCCGTTCCCCCTGCCAAGAGAATGCCTTTACGATTCATGCCTACCTCTAATCTCCCGCAAAAACCGTCCGTAGCCAAGATCGCTTCCGCCCTGCACCTCTACCTCCGTGCACCTTTAGGCACCCCCTCCATCGGATGTCGCGCCGCCGACAACACGCTTCCGATCGGCACCTCCGTTTCCGACATACGACCCAAAAACTCCAGAAGTACTGCGACGCGTTGCCGTGCCGGCATCATCCGCGTCACCACTGCCCGTAACCCCGCAAAAGCCCCCTCCACTACTTGAACCTCCTGCCCCAAACTTACCTCTGGCTGAATCGTGATCGTCTCCCCAGCCCCCTCAGGTACCGCAGCCAGCAGATCTTGAATCGCGTGCGAAGGCACGGGAATCACCTTCCCCCCAAAATGGACAATCGAACTGACTCCAGGACAGTAGTGCACCGCCCGATGCTGAGTTAGGTAGTCGAACTTTCCGAAAAGGTAGGACGGGAAAAGAGCTTCCACATACCAACGCCGACCCGTCCTCGTCGCCTTTTGAAATCGGAGTCTCGGGCAAAATACCTCCACCTGATACACCTTACGCAGATGGGCGATCGCCACGTGCTCCTGCTTGGGAGCAACCCGCAAACAAAACCAGCGCAGATCCAGATCTCCACCCTCCTCCATCTGCGAGGGTTCAAAGTGCAGAGACTCGGTCGGAACCTCTGGATTCATACTCATCTCACTACTCTGCCGAAAAAAACCTCAAACTCACGGCCAAAACAGTTCCTCTCGACACCCCTCCAGCTCTGGAGTACGAAATCTCATGGCCTTGACCTTATCGAACAACCGCATGATCGGGGGCGTCTGTGGTGGCTTGGCCGAATGGCTGGGTTGGGATCCTACCCTTGTTCGAATTCTGTACAGCGTTCTAACCGTCTTCACTGCCTTCTCCGGCGCCATTTTCTACCTGATCCTTTGGATCATCATGCCCAAAAAATCGTAAGCTTGTTTCATCTGCTGGGTTTGACGCCACCCCTGCTCTGCGGGATACTCCCATCATGTCTTATACCTATCCGAACCAACAAGAATCCCTCCTCGCAAAAGTGAAGGGAAAAACAGGCAAAATTTCCGATAAAACTCATGAGGAACATCTCAAGCTCTACACCGGCTACGTCAACAAGAGCAACGGCATCCTCGCCGAACTGGAAAAAATGGGCACTCCCGACCCCACCAACCCCGCCGTAGCTAATCAGATCTACTCCTCCGTCCGCGCCCTCAAGGTGGACTTCACCTTTGCAATCGGCGGTCTCAAAAACCATGAACTCTACTTCTCTATCCTGGGCGGAAACGGAAAGCCCTCGGATCGGATTCTCAAACATATCGATCAAGACTTCGGCTCCTTCGAGAACTATAAGAAAGACCTGAAAGCCACCGGGATTGCCGCCCGCGGCTGGGCCTGGACCGGATACGATAACGGCACGAAAAAACTCTTCAACTACATCGGCGATGCTCAAAACAGCTACCCCGTCTGGGGCGTCACTCCCATTCTCGGTCTCGACGTTTACGAACACGCCTACTATGCCGACTTCCTGACCAATCGTGGTGGTTACATCGACGAGTTTATGAACTTTGTCGATTGGGCCGCTGTCGAAGCCCTCCTTCCGAAGGCCTGACCCCCGCTCCCTCACAACTTCAGGCGCGTTGCGCAGGTTCGTGCTACCCAGCCGATCCAAAGGAGATCCTACAGACCTTTTCGAAGGCTCTGGAAAAAGTATCTCCTGTCAAAAAGATTACTCACGACCTTCGCTATCCGATCGTTCCCCATATCGATTTTCGGGTGAACTTCGATCTATACGCCCAAACCTACGCTCTTTGGCGCGACGCTGGTTGGTTCCCTTCCCGCGTAGTGATCCTAGGAGTCGGCCACAAATGCCCTGCAGAAATTGCGTGCCATCCATTTGGATTTCGTTCGGAATTGGGGGAGACCCTACCTGATCGCGATCTTTTCTCGTCCCTCACGGCTTCCTGCCCTTTCCCTGTCGACCAGGAAACCCGCGGATTCCAGGGAGAACACTCAATCGAGTTTGTTGTCATCTGGCTGCAAGCTCTTCGCGATCTCTTTTTTCCAAGCCACTCCTTCACTATTCTGCCCATTCTATGCGGTGGCTTTCAGAATGCTGTTGAGGCAGGCACTCCTCCATCCTCTAACTCAGCTGAAACAGCTTTTGCTCGGGGCTTGGCAAAGATAACTCAAGAATCGGATACAGCCGTGGTGGCAAGTATCGACGGATGCCACGTAGGCCCTCGATTTCAGCATCCTTTCGCTGCCGACAAAAAGATTCGGGCTCAAGTTGCGGAATGGGAAAAGAAACTTTGGACTTTTGCTTCGAGCAAAACCTTACCGGAGTTTTTTGAGCACCTGGGGTCCAACCAAAACGCTTTCTATTTTGACGGCGTGGGGGTGCTTCACAGCTTGCTCGCAGGTCAAAACCTGAAAGCAAAAACCTATCCTCCCGTCCAGTGGCACGAACCCTCTGACCAATCCATTGTCTCATTTTCTCGCGGTCACTTGCTTCCCTACCCCTAATACTCCACCTTCTGGGTCACAAATCCGTTTCTCACATTAGTATGCCAATGTTGCGCTAACCACAGCTTGGCTAGTCCCAGCTCTTCCACCAACACCACCTGTTGTTCCTGGAGATGCTTGCTGAAGCTGAAATCCCCAGTCAAAACGTGCAGTGAAATAAGGTCCGATAGAGTAACGCAATCCCGGCCCAATACTCATCAGATGCCAATTTACTGAAGTTGTTGTATCAGAGTTTTCTTGAAGAACTTGCCCATAATCAAAAAATCCAAGAACGACTAGTTGATCAGGTAAGTCACCCTCTCCAAAGATTTGCCCGAAACTGAATGCAGGAGATCGTATCTCAACATTCGTTAAATAGGCGTTATCTCCGTTGGCAGATCTTTGATCATACCCACGCACAGTATCGTAACCTCCAATTCCAAAACTTTCGGTTGGCATAAGGGTTTGATTGGCTTGCTGGATCTGAAGGTTGCCCACAAGGCTCACCCCTTCTGGCAAACGAAATACTCTATTTAGTAAAAATTTGCCATACACATAATTAGCTGTCGCCCCACCATTAATCTGCTGAAAGCTCGCATCGGAATTATCCCCCGTCGCACCACCCGGACTAGCAAACCCAACTAGCTCCAACGCAGTCGACCCAAAAGGGTCCGTCATCGTTCCTGTATATCCAAAAGCAAATTGGAATATGTTGTACAAGCCTGCCAGGCCATTTGTACTGGGCTCTAACTGCGCCCCTGCAAAAAAGACGTCACTATTTGCCGCCTTAAAGTCAAATCCAAGGTACGCTTGGTGGCGAAGATCACCCTTGTTGTCCTTGAAAAGAAATGTAGGCAAAAGGAAATTGTATCGTCCACTGACTTGCCAGAAGTAGCTCGATAAGTCCAACTGTCCGACAGCATCGGGATTGGCCTTGGAATAACTCCCAAAAATTGTGCCCGTATGTCGCCAAGGCAAGGCCGCCGCCCAAGAAGCCGAATTCGCCTGTAACTTTGAAAAGCCTCCGCTTGTCAGATATTGGTAATCAAGCTTTTGATCCCACCCCGTCCACACATCCATCAGTGTAAACCCCGTCGAGTACCGATCATAACCTAGGGTCGACACTCCAAAATTATCATACGAGACGTAGGGGCGCAGAGGAAACCGATCGGTCACTTCCAAGACCACGTCCGTAGAACCCGCTTTAGAACCAGGAGCCAAAGATGTCTGAACCTGCCGGAACGGATTTGCGTTCAACCAAGCGACATCATCACCGAGAGCAGGCAACCCAATCTCTTCATCTGGCCGAAGACGAATATCACCGGCCAGATTCCCCGAATTGAAATAACGATTCCCCTCAACCCGCACTTCGCCGAGACGCCCCGAAAGAATCAGAATTTGGATCACCCCGCCGCGAATCTCCTGCTCGGGGACAATCACGGTGGCGACTGTCCTTCCTGTCGAAGCAAGCCACTCATTCACCTTTTTCCTAATCTCACTAAGAGTTTTCATCGAGACTGGCTTTTGTAAATATGGAGATGCGATTTGCTCAGCTTGAGACTTGCTCAAAAAGGAAACCCTGCTTTCCACCCCCTGAAAATTAGGAATCCCCAAGGGCTGAATTTGTGCAGGATCAGCAAGAAAGATTAAGCCCCGCAAAGAAGCAGCAAAGGGCTTGGATTTCTCAACCTTTTGTGACGGCTGCTCCTCGACACTTAAAATAGGTGGATGCGGATCCAGGCGTAAGGGATCTGCTCCATAATCTTGATAAGCTTGGCCGTACTCCAAAGAGGGACCCATACGCGCAGGAAGGGAGGAACCCTCCGCCCGCCTCCGGAATACTTTTTCTTGCGGAATAGGAGCTTGGCTCGCCCCAACAGTCATTCTCCCAGGAGGTGAGGACGCTGGCTTGGAGGGTGGATCTGACTCCTGTGCTTGAGCTACTTTAACAGCCGGCACAGTGTTAGGCTTTGCTGGTGGAACTTGCTTGCCATCTTCTGAGACTTTCTCCAATTCCCCCTCTCGAGGAGCACGAAACCGTGGCGGTCCACCATGCGTGCTGGCATCGTCGGTTGTCGTGCCGATATTTTCCCATTTCACTTTATAGCGAGTACCATCTGGATACTCCTTGATGGCGTAAAGAGTTCCATTATCGGAAGACTCCGCTTGGGCTTTGCACGGAAAAACGATTTGACCAAAAACCGTGAAAAACATAGTCACCAATGTCCAGAACCAAACTTGTGGGGAAGCCCTAGCTGGCCCCACTTGACGGAAATACTCCATAATTCATTACAACCCAATAGCCTTCCTCAAGGGGGCGAATTGATATTAATTACTGACTTAAAGAATCAAAACCTTGTGAATACTGCGAATAACTCAATCCTCCTTTCCCACTGCCAATCTTTTGAGTGACCCCCCTTTGACTAGGTACATCCTCTCTTCGAGTCTCAAGCGATTTTGGAAGCCGGGTCACTGGTTTTCCCTCCTTACCTTTAATTCCTAAACCGCTATCAGAAGCATGCTTCTGTGAGCTCTTGTTTTTAAACTCTGAAACACTGCCATCATGCGCTCGGTTAACCACTACCTCACCCAAATAGAGTCGAGGAAGAGTAATTCCAGTGATCGGTACTGCCGCTAGGTAGGCTTGCTGGTCGGTGATTTGAAATACATCGGCTAAAGGTAAGACATCCGCCAGTTGGTCTTGATATAACGCCAACGAGCCCCCAGGCAACGAATTGCCAACGGTGAAGGCCCCTGCCCCCGTAATCTGAATCTGCGATGCCTCATTAAAAATGGGCGCCAACCCAGTAACACCTCCGTTAAATGTCGTCGGATAGTTGCCATTGGGATTCGTTGAAAATACCAGAGTACGGCCTGCGCTAGATACCAAGGCAGAGCCCCCTGCCAGATTAAGAAAATTACCCGCATCCACTGTGACTGATCGACCTCGAATGGAGGCACCTGCCCCGAGTCCAACGTCCTGCCCTTGCACGAGAATATTCCCAAAAGAAACCACTGCACCGACGCCCTTGACAAAAGTAATGTCTCCTCCCTTCCCCGCCGTTATCACCAGGTTTCTTTGCCCTCCGCTACTATTCAAAGTGCCCGCAAAATTCATATTTCTACCGACTCCAGACAGAGAGGTGTCCTGGGGAAAGAGAAGATTGGAAGAAATTGTTACGTCAGTACCAACCGTTGCCGTCACATCGACCTCGGGTGCATTTAAAGTGAAATCACCTCCCGTAATCGATAAGCCTGAGATCTGTATGATTCCCGCCGTGAGATTTGCTGGGGTGGTTAACGCTAGATTGGAGCCTAGAGTGACTGTGTTGCTCCCAGCATTAAGATTGCCGTTGAGATTAATAACTCCGGATGTCTGAAAGCTCACATGATAGCCAAAAGTGGTTGCCGCGGTTCCCGCTAGCTCCATCGTTCCGGCTGACGTCCCACCAAAGGTGACCCGTCCCGATGTGGCAATCTGTGCGGTCTCGGCCTTGGTTAAAACCAAACCAACAGTCGAGGAGTCGCTGATCGACATGCCCAATCCTGAGGTGAAAGGCTTGAGGGTAATATCCCCGGAAACTGAAGAAAGTGCCGCACTCAAATTAATCGTATCTGCAGTCAAAGCAACGGTTCCCGCACCCGTCACCGCCACGGCTCCATTGATCTCTACGGATCCGGCACTGGTGGCCGTAAGAGAACTTACACTGACCGCCTTGGAAAATGTGATGTCCGCACTACCGGAATTCAAAGTGAGACTTTGCGCTCCTCCGAGAGTTTCCGCGAAAGTAATGTCTCCCGACGTTCCCGTGGTCCCGCCCGTCAGAATGGATGTCGCCGCCCCCAATGACACATCGTCGTTAAATATCACCGCCGATCCGTTCCGCCCGCCGGTAGCGGTCAAGGTGCCCTTCAGGGTAATGGTTTTGCTGTTGCCCGAATCGATTGAGATCAGACCGGCGTCCTTCCCTGTTCCGGCAGAAGTATTGATGTCGGCGACACTGATGTTGCCGGATGTGGTGATCGTCACATCTCCACCGTTCTGCTGGGAGAGCCCCGTTCTTCCTCGGGTGTCGATCAATCCCGTAGCGGTGATGTCACCCGTGGTGGCTAACAAAGCTAGGTTTCTACCCGGACCTTCAACATCAGGCGTGGTGTAGATGCTGGTTCCTAAGTTGAGTTGCCCCGTGGTACGTATTTCCGTTCCGCCGAATGCAATCGAACTGCCTGCGATCGACAAAGAAGCCAACGGAGCGCCGGACGTACCGATATTACTGAAAATCTTTACCAACCCGCTGGCCTGGATCGACACTCCAACATCGGAGTTCGCAACTTGAATGGCGTTGATGGTCACAGTGCCAGCGGTGAGGTTGATGACGCCGGTCGAGGCCCACGAACCGGCACTGGTCACAAAAAAGTCCTTTAGCGCAGCATCCGATCCGACTGAGCCGTCAAAGCGGAGCTGTCCGGACCCAGCTGTGATTTGCATGGAACGAGCCGTGCCGTCACTGTTGAGCGTCCCAAGGAAAGAGAGGGAATTGTCAGCCGTAACCCCGCTTAGGTCAAAAACAGCATCCACCCCCAAAATCACTGCACCATCAAAGGTGGCCGTCGGGTTCAGTTCCGGGTTCAACCCATCAATACGATAGGTTGATCCATTCAACTGAATGCTTTCGGCCTTTACATCCAGATCGACCAAACTGTTTATAGCCCCCACGCTTCCCGTAAAGGTTACTACCGCCACCTTGTCGACCACTTGCCCCGCAAATATTTCCAATCCGTACGGACCATCCACGGTGGAGGAAAAGGTCACATTCCCGACCGTAGTGCTGCCTCTCGTGTCAATCATTAGGTCACTGGCCAACAGCACCGATGAATTGAACTGAACCGCATCCCCGCTCGTCACAATATCTCCACCAGTCGTGATTCCGCTTCCTGCGGTCAGAGTCACAACCCCATCGGCACTAATGTCACCTCCTGAACCGATGTCGATGCGTTGGCCGGCATTCAGCATCACGGTACCTCCGTTGCCTGTGGTGATCGAAGCAGCCGCCACTGCGATGTTACCCAAAGTGGTTACCCCCAGCCCTAAACTCTCACCCTTGGAGACACTGTAATTTTGCGGCCCGTTGAAGGTGGTTTGCCCATACCCCGCGCTCTGCTGAAAACTACTAGCCTGCATCGCCGCCACCGTAAGATTGTTCGCCGAAACCACCTGAACCTTACCCAACGGATTGCTTTGGCCCGCTCCACCGACGAAAACAACATTACCAAAGGATCCTCCATCCAAAGTCAGATTAGGACTCAAAGCGGGCAATGCTGATTCCACCGTGCTTTCAAAACGAATTTCAGGAGCCAAACCCCCGCCCGCCGTCGCTCCTTGAACCGTCAGCGCCACCGGGCCTGTCAAAGTCACCGGGGAACGGAAGGTGACACTCGAATCCACAGCCAGAAAGTCCGCCCCAGTCTCAATCCCCCCCGCCCCTTGGAGAGTGACGGCCCCGCCCGTGGTCACATCGGCCCCGGCATTCAACGTGATCTTTCCAGCCGCCACCAGATTCAACCCCACTGTGGTGCTGGCGATTCCATGATTGGAGAAATCCAAAGAGCCATTCAGGTTCACATTTCCACCCAAGGTCACGAGACTTGTCGTGGCCAAAGACTCTGCGCGCAAGGCCCCCTGGATGCTGAGATTGTTGGCCGGACCAACCGTGATGTTGCCCAATCGTGCCCCCACCCCCACCGCCTGGGCAAACGTCACATCGCCGCCCGTCCCGGCAACTAGGCTCAAATCCCAAAAGGCTCCGGTCGCTCCCGAAAGACCGTCACTATCCACCGCCTTGTTCATCGTAATCGCGGCCCCGGTGGCGACTCTTTGGTCGGTTTTTAGGGAGCGATCCCCGGTGATGATGACCGCAGAGTCAAAGGTGATGGCCTTTCCAGCGGTGGTGATGTTGCCGTTCAGACGCGTCTGCCCACCGGAAGCCGTCAGGACATCCAATCCATAACTTTCCCCGCTCAGATCCAGAGCCGCAGTTCCTCCAATCCGAATCGTCCCCGTGCTGTCCGATCGCCCTAAGGTCACGGTCCCATTGGCACTCAGATTCTGCAGGTCGCTAAGAGTAACCTGAACGGTTCCGATAGAATCAGCCACCCCCATGGTGGTTCCCTTCGTGCTCTGACGAAAGATCACGTTTCTGGCCGTCAGGGTCGTTCCCACCTGGATTCTGCTGGCGCCCTGCAGGGTCACCGTGCCGGTCGTGCCAGAGGTGACCGCGGCATTCAGCGTGGCTGTCCCACCTTCCGAAGCGTCCGCATCCGCTAAAAGCAAAACGTTGGCAGCCCCAGGATTGGAGGAGAGATTGATTACATTATTAACAATAATATTGTTCGCCGCACTCAGAGTTAGAGAAGTGTTAGCGCTTAATGTAGTAACTACTGCATCAGTCACTGTAATGTTTCCGGGCTGAGAACCCGTGCTTCCAGTTGTGATTTGAACATCCGTTCCTCCATCAAGAGTAGAAACGATTGTTGCGGCGCTTACCGTGGCACTATCCGCAGTTGGAACGAAAACACCTCCGGTGAATGAACCGCCAGTGGTAACGGCAGAAATCGTAACATCTAGCGGATCTAAGAGCCATAGCCCGGCAGTACCTTTGGCGGCCCCTGCATCCACAAATCCCATGGCCTGTAGGTTGTCCTTAGAGGATGTTTCAATAAATCCACCATTTCCTCCCTGCGCTCCACCTCGTGCAAACAGTTCTCCATAAAAGCCGGTGTACTCATCCGACCAGAGAATAATTTTTCCCCCATCTCCATTGACCATCGCATCCGCTACGATTTCCGCGTCCTTCCCCAAGACTGTGGCTTGAGCATTCTTCACCTCCGCGTTTTTCCCCTGATAATCTCCACCCAGTAAAACTTCTCCACCTCCCGATCCCCCAGATGCAATCATCTTTCCCTCGAGAAACCCCACGCGCTGCCCCGTCACCACCAAGCGCCCGCCTTGGCCCGAAACGGAGCTAACATCCAACTGTCCTCGAACCAGTGAAGTTCCTTCAGAATCAATTTTGATCGCGCCTCCCCCAGACCCAACCCCCGAACCGGATGCCGTCAAAATCGAGCCTAAATCTAATTCTACGTCCGCTCCTCGTAACTCCATCTGACCGCCACTCTCATCGCTATTTTTAGCCAGCATCGTGCCCGATTGAAGAATCTTTCCACCTGGTGCAGACAGCACCACAGTTCCATCCTGTCTCGTGACAAACCCAGTGGCCTCCACCAACCCGCTCTGCTGGATCGCTAAGGCATAAATATTTCCATTCGCCTCAAGGTTGACTCGAGCGGCACGAATGATCCCCTGCTGATCAACCCCAACACCTGCTCGGCTACCCGAGGTGGATGAATCCATATCGATTCTTACGCGGATGGGTCCACCTGTATCCTGCTCCAGATAAAATCGGTTTCCTGCATAAAGACCGACGGTGCCTTCGGGTGCCTCGAGCTTCCCAAGGTTTTCAACATGCTTGGATAGGAGGTGAATCGAACCACCATCAGCGTGAATCGTTCCCTCGTTGCGGATCCCCGCATCGGAGGCCGCCACCATCGAAAGTGCTTCTCCCCTCATAAAACTAGATGGGTTAGCTTCGGCCGTTGTCGCAAGAAAGCTGGAGGCATTAATCACCGCTCCTTGACCCACAAAGATTCCATTCTGATTCATCAGGTAAACCTGCCCGTTGGCCTGAAGAACACCTAGCAGTTGAGATGGGGAACTTGAGGTGACCCGGTTCAACACCGCAGAGGAAGCACTGGGCTGGATAAATCGGGTCGTCTCGTTCGGTTGAATGGAAAAATCCCGCCAGTTGATCACCGCTCGATCGCTGGATTGCAGAACCTGTAGTGTTGTACCCGACTGGGAAATTGCCGCTTGGCCGCCCACCACTGCCCCACCCGCTGGGTTTCCGAGCAAAGTACATGGCTTCAAAAGAATTAGAACGAGCCCAATGGCCCCAACAAAGATCGAACCACGATAGTAAACTCCCGTGTCCATTTAACTGAATTAAAAGAATGTCCCCTTTTTGGAACCTCAATCCACCTTCCCGACCAACCACTCAGAGAGAACTTGCGAATCGTTGGTGATATCTTTACGGATTCATAAAATCGTTTTTCGGAGAATGCCTAAATACATGTTGGTAAACGTTTACTGATAAACTATAAATATATGAAATTAAACCAACCAAACCTCGATAATCAGGTTCTTTTACTTATTTTACTGTACTATTCGTAGTATTATTTGTCGTATTATTCGTGCTAAGTTTCTGAATCACCAAAAGATAATCTGATACTTTGGCATTGGCTATACGTGTGATTGTCGTGGGTCCAACCAACACTGTTCCACAGGGATTGTCAGTATCCGCTTTGTTTAGTTTGGTGTAAAAAACATTCGTTGTATACGAAAGTGTAAGACCGCCCGGTACTGAATAAAGGGTGTTTAACCCATTGGCGGAGGATGTTTTAGTTCCCCATGTGATGATTTCCCAAACTTCAGCCGTCGGAACTACAATATTACTCACCCCATTCGAGGCCCAAGTAAAACTTTGATATGTTTGCGTTTGCCCAAGGGGCGCAAAAGAAACGAGAGAGAGAAAAACAATCACCAAAATACCAAAGCCAAAACGGGAGCTCATCCCCAAGACCTAAAGGTTTAGTTCTAGGTGTCAAGATGCGGTTCTATTTGGCTAAGATAAAAAACCAAATAATTACCCCCTATTTTTATGACTGCCAAAAAATTACCCTGCCTAGTCTTCTCCTGCATTTTCTGATATTATGATTGTATGTCCTTGGACTCATCTTCTTACCTGAATCGCGAGCTCAGCTGGCTCGAGTTTAATCAGCGCGTTCTCGAAGAGGCTCAAGACTCGACCCAGCCCCTCCTCGAACGGCTCAAATTCCTCACCATCGTCAGTTCGAACCTGGACGAGTTCTTTGAAATCCGCGTCGCCGCCCTCAAACAGCTCGTCGACAACCGAAGCGATGTTCACGGTCCCGATGGCCTCCGCCCCCCCGAAGTTCTCTCCGCCATCCGCACCCGCGTCCTGCGAATGGTTGCCGACCAGTACCAACTCCTACACGAAACTCTCCTCCCCGCCCTTGCTCAAGAGGGTATTCACCTCCGTCCCGTTCAGCAGCTCAACGAAACCCAGACCGCTTGGGCCCGTGAACTCTTCCAACGCGATATCCTCCCCATTCTCACCCCCCTTGCCGTCGACCCCAGCCACCCATTCCCCCAACTTCTCAACAAATCGGTTAACCTCGTCATTCTTTACTCGAAACCCGGCCACCAAGAAACCACCCGCCACGCCTTTGTCCAGATTCCCCGCGGCATTCCCCGCCTGATTCCCCTCCCTAGGGAAAGCTCGAACCCACGAGAGTTCATCCTTCTCTCCGAACTGGTCCGCCACTTCGTCGCGGAAGTTTTTCCGGGCATGAAAATCCACGGCGCCTGGCCGACCCGGATCACCCGAAACAGCGAGCTCTATATCGACGAAGAAGAAGCCCACAACCTCCTCCTGACCATCGAGGAAGAACTCCAAAAAAGAAACCGAGGAGCGGCCGTCCGACTCGAACTCACACAAGATTGCCCCGTCGAAATCGAAACCTACCTCCTCGGTCATCTCGCACTCACACACGAAGACGTTTATCGAGTCTCGGGCCCCGTGAATCTGACCCAACTCTTTGCTCTGACTGAATCCGGTCGCGGTATGCCCCATCTTCACGATCCCGTATCAACTCCATCCATCCCTCCCCCTCTCCAACTGCCCTCTCGGAGTTTCGAGGCCATTCGTCAAAACGACATCCTTCTGCATCACCCCTACGAAAGTTTCCAACCAATCGTATCCCTCCTAGAACAGGCCGCGACCGACCCTCAAGTCCTCGCCATCAAAATGACCCTTTACCGAACGAGCGGTGATTCCCCCGTCCTCAACGCCCTGATTGCAGCCGCCCACAACGAAAAACAGGTCACGATCCTTGTCGAACTGAAAGCCCGCTTCGATGAAGCCAACAACATCTCGTGGGCCCGGAAAATGGAGGAGGCAGGCATTCACGTCGTCTATGGCCTCGTGGGACTCAAAACACACTGCAAAGTCCTCCTTATTGTACGCAGGGAGGAAAATCACCTCCTCTCCTACCTTCACCTAGGAACGGGTAATTATCACCCCCGTACCGCCCGCTTCTATACCGATTTCAGCCTCCTCACCGCTCGTCCTAGTCTGACATCTGAAGTTGCTTCTCTCTTCAACGTTCTCACGGGAATGTCAGAGACTGCACACTTCGATGAACTCCTCGTCGCCCCATTCAACTTTGCCCCCCGCCTCCTCGAACATATCCATCGCGAATCTGCAAATCATCGTGCGGGCCGACCCTCTGGAATATTTATCAAAGCGAACGCTCTCGTGGATCCCGAGATCATTCAGTCTCTGTACGCCTCCTCGCAAGAAGGTGTACCGATTCAGCTTCTGATTCGTGGAATCTGCTGCCTCCGACCTGGCGTTCCTGGCCTCAGTGAAAATATTCACGTTCGCAGCATCGTGGATCGTTATCTCGAACACAGCCGCATCTACATTTTCACAAACGGAGGTGATCCCATTGTCTACTTGGGCAGCGCCGACCTAATGCCTCGCAACCTTCATCGTCGAGTCGAGGTGGTATTTCCCATTCTTGATCCAGAACTACGTCGCCAATTTATTCAGGAGATTGTTCCTGCCTATCTCAACGACAACCGCAAAGCGCGCCTTCTTGGCCCCGACGGGCTCTCCACTCGTGCACCAATCCCCTCAGGAACAACCTCCCGTCGCGTCCAAGAGGAGTTCCTCCACCACTACAACCCGGTTCCCTCCGACATTCCTCAAATCACCCCCGCCCTTAGACCCTCCACCCCCTCCTCGCACTCCGCTTCCGCTTAGGCTGCGACCTGTTTGGCAGGATGACTGCCTCGAATGATCTGACTTAAATCGAGATGCTTCGCGATCACCTCCTGAATCATTAAAATTTTTTCCTTATCCCCAGGATCTGTTTTTACGGTCATCCTCTCAATCTTCGCAGCCACGGAGTAGCTATCTCCAGTAACTGCCACAGTCGGAAGCCCTCTCTCTTGAAGCATTTTAATCAAACCCACCTGTGGCTTTAAACCATCGGTTAAAATAATTCCGGCAGGCTTGGCCTCATTTCCCCCTTTCCCTTGAGCCTCCAAAGTTGCCAAAAGCAGATCCTCCCGATCCCCAGGAGTGATTAACAGGGCACCAGGATTGAGCTGGTCCTGCAGTCGTGCCGCCGTCATTGCCCCCACCGCAACCGACCTCACCTTCCTCCGTTTCATGTTTTCGCCAGAAAGAAATACCCCGCCCAACTCCAAAGTCACCTGACCCAAGGTCGGCCTTCGCAACTCCCCATGGTAGGGAATCATACCCAGAACAGGCAGACCCATTCGCTGAAAGGCCTTCTCTGCCCAGGGCCGTAAGGCGTCCATCTTCGCAGGCAGAACTTTGTTTAACACTACCCCAACCACTTTCACCTTATGCTTCTCAAAAAGCGCTAAATTCAGACTCACCTCATCCACAGGCCTGCCCACGCCTCCAGTCGTCACAATGATGACCTGACTCCCTAAAAGCTTTGCCACTTGGGCATTCGAAAGATCCAAAACACTGCCCACCCCCGCGTGCCCTGTGCCCTCAATCAAAACAAAGTCGTGCTCCCAAGCCACCCGATTGAAAGCCTCACCAATCGTTCCCTTCATTGCAGGCAGATTTCCCCGTTCCAAATATTCCCGGGTAAACATTCGGTCCACCGCGATCGGAGACATCGCCTCAATCGGCAAATTCACCCCATAGGTGTTACTAACGAGAACCGAATCCTCATCCACTTTTTTGCCCGCAACTTCAACAAACCTCTGACCGACAGGTTTAATGTACCCGATTTTTTTGTATTTTGACGATAAGGCCGCATACAGCCCTAAGCAGCAGGTCGTCTTTCCATCATCCTGCCGGGTCGCCGCCACATAGATGCGGGGGGTGACTAGGTTAAGATCCATTCCTACCTTTGCACAGCTACCGCTGGAGAGGCGGGCTCAGGATAGAGCTTGCGATACTCCACTGCCAAAATACCCACAATCGCCGCCACCCCCAAAACCTCCTCCTCGTCTGCACCGCGACTGATCTCGGCTGCAGGCAACCGCATCCCCAGCAAAATATTCCCATAGGTTCGAACCCGCCCGAAGTGTTGAATGCTTTTGACCGCAATATTGCCTGAATTTAGATCTGGAAAAACGAGACAATCCGCGCGACCTGCAACAGGCGATCCCGCAATTTTCAGTTTCGCTTTCTTTGGATCTAAAGCCGCATCCAACTGCATCTCTCCATCAAACTCTCCTGGCAACCCAATCTGCTCGGCCAACTCACGGGCTTTCTTCGTGGCCTCTATCACCTTGCCTGTATCCTCACTCAACGTAGCACTCCCACGGGTCGAGTAGGAAAGCAGGGCAACTCGGGCGTTTCGACCTGTCAGCCTTTTCTTAAGTCCCGCTAATCCCACTGCCGTTGCCGCCAACTCCTCCGCCTTGGGACGAGGCACCACCGCAGCATCTCCCACAACCAGAATTCCATTATCTCCCGTCTTTCCATCCTCACATTCCAACAGGGTCGCACTCGATATCCTCGAAATATGAGGCAAGCGCGGAATCATTCGAATCAAAGGCCGTAATACATTTCCCGAATACGCCCCCACCCCCGCCACAAGACCGTCCACCTGCCCGAATCGTAGCATCAACGTTCCGTACACAATCGGATCGGACAACATATCATCAATCTCACTTAATTTTAATTTCCCACCTTGGGCCTCACTTCGTAAGTAGTCCTTAAACATCTGCCGATCCTGACCTTCGACGGGATCCAGTAACATCACCCGATCCAGTTCCACCTTCTGAGTTTTCGCCTGACGCCGAATGAGATCCGGTTGCCCTAGTAGAACGACGGGCCCCATCCGCATCTGAGCGTACCGCGAAGCAGCACGAACTACTTGAGGATTGGTTCCTTCAGGAAAAACGATCCGCTTGGGATGCTTGACCAGTTTTTCAGCTAACGAAAGGAGAAGAGATCCCTGTCTCACCTCGGTATCTTCGACCCCTTCTTCATGCAGGGCAAGGCCAACATCCCCAAAGAAGGCTCAAAACTCACGATGGTCACACACGCAAAGCGGCCCGCAGGCCTCCTACTTTACTGTAAGCCGAGTCGAATCAGTAGGTTGGTGAAAACAGGAAGTTCAAGAAGAAGGTTGTAGGTAAAAATAGCCCCCACTACGCCTAAACATGCCGCTACAGTCCCTAAACATCGGATCACATAAGAAATTTCTTCCGTATCCATACCTTCTTCTACCTCATCTTGGTTATGAATCCAGCCTCTAGCGCAACGTCACCTTGAACTGGAATTGACTGTCGTCCGAACCTAATAAAATCTGATTTTCTCCACACCGCAAATCCTGCGTCAAACTGTTCTCCGCTAAACCGATGGCCGCATCGTTCACCACCGTTCCAAGTGAACTTCCCCGATCTCTGACAAAAAAGTGATCCCCCTCCCGCTCGATGGAGCAGTGATTCCTGGAAATTTGGTACGGCTTTTCGTCGGCAATCGGCAAATCATTTGACGCAAATACCGTGGCTCCTTTTCCGGGGGTCTCATGTTTTCGCCCAATCCGAAAAGGAAACTTCTGAATCGTCACAGAGCTTTCGGGTAGCCGAGCCATGGCATGATCGTTACAGGCAGTTAAAACAATAGACTGATATCCCCCTTCAGGCGGAGGAGCCACTGGGGCAGCAGCCGGAGCTGTAGCCCCAGGAGCAGGGGCTACAACCCGCGTCATCTCCAGAGAGGCAGGTGCAATTGGCTTCGCCACAGGGGCAACTACTCGTGCCATGGGAGCGGCAGGGTTGGAAGCCATAGGCGCAGACGCTCTCTGCTCCGCTTGAGCCCGCAACCTCATCTCCATCCGCAAACGATCATTGGCTGTTCTCAGCCTCTCAAAGAAGGAGGCCAGATAAGGAATCAGAATTTCTGGGCGCTGCAAAACCGCCTCATTAAAGTTTTCTGCCGTCAGAACCTCACACTCCGTCACCTCCAGCGCTTGGGCCGACGCCGAGCGAGGTCTCTCATCCACCATTGCCATCTCTCCAAAAATATCTCCCTCCCCCAACTGCGCTAAAATGACCGACTTCCCATCCCCCGCGATGCTAATTTCGACACGGCCCTTTAAAATTCGATATGCCTCTTGGGTCGTGTCCCCCTCCCGAAAAATCATCTGCCCAGGTTGAAAAAGCGCGGAACTCATCGAAATAAAAACCCGGTTTACCCGAACCTCTACGCCAAGATCCTCTTCACCGCTTCGATTACCCGATCTGCACTTGGCATCACCGCCTGCTCTAAAACGCGGGCATACGGCTGGGGCGTGTCTAGCCCCGTCACGCGCTGGATCGGTGCGTCCAGATCGTCAAAAGAGCGGTGCTGGATCTCGTAAGCCACTTGCGCACCCCACCCGGCAAACGGCTTGTTCTCCTCCACGATCACGACTCGGTTCGTTTTGGCAACAGATCCCAAAATCGCAGGCAGGTCCAAAGGTTTGATCGTTCGTAAATCAAGAACCTCGGCAGAGATTCCATCCGCTTCCAGTTGTAAAGCCGCCGCAAGTGCCACATGAGTCGATGCACTGTTAGCGATCAGGGTCACTTGGTCCCCTGGGCGACGGATGCGGGCCTGGCCGATGGTGGTCAGAATCTCCCCTTCGGGCACCTCGTCTTTGAATCCATAAAGTTTCTCATTCTCGATGAAACAAACAGGATTGTTGCTCCGGATCGCACTCTTCAAAAGGCCTTTGGCATCATCCGGGAATGCGGGCGTGATCACTGTCAAGGCAGGCACGTTGGCATACCAGTTTTCTGGAGTGTGCGAGTGGGTCGCTCCCACCTGCAGTCCCGCACCCGAGGAGCCACGAAAAACAATCGGAATCGAGTACTGTCCCCCACTCATATACCGAATCGCCCCCGCGTTGTTGACGATCTGGTCATACGCAACCATTGAAAAACTCCATGTCATGAACTCCACCACAGGCCGTAGACCCTGCATGGCTGCTCCCACACCCAGCCCGGCAAAACCAGACTCACTGATCGGAGTATCTAACACCCGCTTCGAACCAAACTTCTGCAAAAGCCCCGAGCTCACCTTATAAGCTCCTTGGTACTCGGCCACTTCCTCCCCCAATAGGATTACATTCTCGTCCCTCTCCATCTCCTCACTCAACGCTTGGTTGAGCGCCTCCCGCATCGTGATCACAGCCATGATTAACTTCCAATCGGCGGACGGAATTCCGCAATCTGATCCTCAGGCGCAAAAATATCCTCAAACACCGTCGCCACCTCGGGCTCCGGAGAACTTTCAGCGAAAGCAATCGAATCCTCTGCCTCGGCTACTGCCACACGCTCAATCTCCTCATACTCCTTCTCCGTCAACGCCTTCTCCTTATAGAGCCTCTCTTTGAAAAAAGAGATCGGTTCCGACTCTTTCTTTCTCTCCGCAATTTCTTCTTTCGTCCGATAATTTCCAGGATCCGACATCGAATGTCCACGGTAACGGTAGGTTTTCACCTCAACCAAGGAAGGCAGGCTTTCCGTCCGTGCCAGCTGAACCGCATCCCACATCTTCTCCCTCACATCATCCACATCATTTCCATTCGCTGTAATACCGGCCATGTCGTAGCCATCCGCCCTCTTAACCAAAGGATAGCCCGCCGAGCTACGAGACTGATGCGTGCCCATTGCATACTCATTGTTCTCGATCACATAAATAACAGGCAATTTCCACAAGGCCGCTAGGTTGAGTGATTCATGAAACGCACCCTGATTCACCGCTCCATCCCCCAAATAACAAACCGTTACTTCCCCTGTGCCATTATACTTTTGCGCAAAAGCGATTCCCGCGGCTAGAGGCGTCTGACCTCCCACAATTCCGTGACCACCATGAAAATGTTTTTCCTTGTTGAAGAAGTGCATCGAACCACCCTTGCCCCTCGAGCATCCCGTAATCTTTCCAAATAACTCCGCCATGCACTCACGCGAACTCATCCCCCGGGCCAAAGCATGCCCGTGATCCCGATACGCGGTAATGACTGCGTCCGTTGGGTTGAGAGTGGAGATCGATCCAACAGCGACTGCCTCTTGACCAATGTACAAGTGACAAAACCCCTTAATCTTCGCCTGCATGAAAGCCTGAGCCGCCTTCTGCTCAAACCTGCGAATCAAAACCATCTTGCGGAGCAGATCCACCCGTTGCGAGGGTGTCAGGGTAGGAAGAACCGCGGGTGATTTACCCGGCTTCTCTTTCGACCTTACCTTTTTTGCTCCTGACGATGCCATGTTCGATTGGCTCCTTTGGTTCATCCAGCACTCTGGTCACTGGATGTCGGTATGAGATGATTATGCCACCCTTTTACCGCCTATCAATTCCAACTTCTTCCAACTGGTAACTACTTGCCGATAAACAGTTCCGGCATCAGTTCCCTGCCCCACCGCCAAGTACTCGGCATCGCTTGGTAACCGATATGCCCCTGTCCCACCTCCCGATAGTGCGCTCCTCCCCACCCCTCCGACAAAGCCCTCAACTTGGAGGGCGGAGCTACCGAATCGTGCGAACCGCCAACGACCAACACCCGCTTCGATGAAAGTTGTAGTTTGCCGTGAGAAGGACAAACCAAGGGCAAAAGTTTCTCCACCCGCTCGCGATCCAACCCACGCTCCTCCATCTGTCTGCGCAGAACCCACCCCCCTTCTGAATCCCAAATCGCCGTTGCCACATCTGGAATCGGTTGCACCAACCAACCGCAAGCCAAGTCCGGTTCATGACACAACGTCAATCCCGCTACCCACCCACCCAAACTCATTCCCCAAAGCCCCACCTCCGGTGCCCCCGACGCCTTCAACATCCTTGTTACCATCCTGACTTCGGTGACCGCCTGCCGAATCGCTTCCGCACTCCGAATTAAATTCCCCCCAAAAACAAGCTCCCCACTCCACGTTCCCTTCGGCCTTCTGCGAAAATGGTACGGCAAATCATAAAAAACTGCCGTCCAACCGAGGCGGTTCAGGACGGAAGCCCAGTGGGCATACCCCACATCACTGGCCGAAAAGAGGGAGTGCAACATCACCATCGCAGGCGACTTCATTCCTTTGGTCCCAGGCCATACTCGCAAATGAAATCGGTTATTTTCGTCCTGATCCCCCATCACTGGAGACGGAAAACTTACTCTCCCTTCATTCAATCCTTCGGGGATTTTGTCCGGAACCCGGTAAAACTCTTCGCCACCCGTCGTCAGCCAATTTTGCACATAATCATCCCACTCCTGTGGGCTGTGTCGGCCGGCACGGCCCAACAACTGCCACAACCCGATCCCGAAAAAAGCTACGGAATCCACCACCCGCGACTGCAACGCATGCAATCGCCCAATCATCGGCCCGCCTTCCATCTTTCCTGTGGTGTTTTGGGAAGAACGACCTCCTCCAGTCGATGACTCCTCTTCACCTCCGCATACAGTTTTCGCATCTCGCTTGCCAACTGATCGGTCCACCCTTTCCGATCCTCCTTCCCGCGAGGCGCAGAAATCGGTTCTCCTACCGCAATCACAACTCGAGGACGCCGAAGCCAATTCCTCCCGACGTAAAGCTGGTCGCTCCCCACGATCACGGCTGGTCGGACGCAGCAACCCGATTTGGCGGCTAAAAGAGAAATCCCTTCTTTCATCCGTGCTCCCTCCAGCACGGATGTTGATCCCGCTCGAAGTCCGCCCTCGGGAAAAACTCCTACGATCCGACCACTATGAAGTCTCTTGAGAACGGTTTTGAAAGCTTCCGTATCCACCTCCTCCCGACCTACAGAAATCACATGACACTTTCTCATCAGAAATCCGAACCAAGGGGGCTGAAATAACTCCCGCATCGCCAAAAAGTCGATCGGACGCAAAAAAGCTCCCGCAATCAAAGGTGGATCAAAGTGGCTGAGGTGGTTGCATGCGAGGATCCATGGCCCCATCGGAACATCCCGTGTTCCTCGAACCTCGATCCGACAAACGGGGGAAAGGATTCCCCGCAGAAGATTCACCACCGTCCAGTAAGGTAGATCGACCATATCTTGTTCCTAGCGGATCGATCGATAGAACCCGAGCAATACCGAACACCCAGTCTAGATAGGCCATGTAGGGCGGGCATCCTGCCCGCCACATCCCCGGCGCCCACGAACGGAAGCCCTACACAAAAAAGAAAACCCCCCGAACGAGCAATCACTCTCGTCCGAGGGGTTTCTTATACTAACAGTATTCTACCAAATCTTTAGAAGCTGTAGACAACTTCAGCACCAGCATAATGAGCTGGGCCGGAGCTGGTGGAGGCGTTGAATAGATTAACACCATTGTTTCCAGTATCAAAGTTGTTAACTGAATTGTTTCCCCAATCCAAACGGTACTCCGCACGGATCAACAGATTGTCGATCACGTTAAAACCCGCTGTGATGGTGTACTCCCACCAGTCAATGTTTGCTCCATTGGCGGAGATACCTAAATATTCACCGCGGCTGGATAAATTAAACCAGTCGTTGAATTGATATTTGGCATATGCACCTGCACCATAGGAGGTTGAGTTAGGCGAAAAGAGGTCATTATTGGATGACCCGCCAGTTGCCAAGAGAAGTGCGTTGAACGCAAATAACAACTTGTCATTTGCGAACTTAGGAGCCCAATTTCCCCATGAGTTGTATATCAAGGTGTATGCAGAACCACTGTTCCCAGTCAAAACCTGAGTTGGGTTTGTGTTGAGCTGTGCAGCCGAGATCGTGTACCCCCCTACGTTCGCAGTAGAAGCAGTGTTGTTATCGGAGTTGCTGCTGTACTGGAAGTTATTGCTCCAGTTTGCGTTGCCACCAGGGGCGGTCACATTCAATGCTGCGAGAACCGCACAACCGTCACCGTTCAAACCGGTGGTTGTGTTATTATCTGTATTTGAGCCATTGACGACACCCAATTTTGCATCGAGGTAATCGTCAAACTTGTAGGATGACAACACGCCGGTGTAGTAGAGGGGCATCCGCTCGAAAAGCAGGCCGTAGGTTGTGTTCATGTTTGCAGGACGCTCCATCACTTCATAGCCAAGGATGGAGGCGAACTTACCAACCTTGAAATCCCAACCATTCCCCACTGGAGCACGAATCGAAACATACGCCTGCTCGAGGAATAGATAATTCGAGTTCTGCTGAGTGTTGTCCTCACCATCAACAAAATTACGATTGGCAAGGTAGTAGGCATCTTCACCGATCATCACATCGGTGCGGAACCCAGCCTGAGCCTTGTTTTCCGAGGTCAACGCCTTTTCAAGTGCGATTTTGACCGCGTACAAGTTGAAGTCACCTTTGGCGGCGGTGTCGGAACCGAAACGGCCCGTCACATCCGAGGTGCCTGAAGAGGCGCCTGTGAAGTTGTAGCTGTAACCGGCATCGACGTATCCGCTGAGCTTGATGCCCTTCTGGGCGGTCTCAACGAAGTTATTTTGAACCATCTTTTTGGTATCTTGGGCGGAAGCTTCCGGAGCGCTGTCCGCGAGGGACAAGCTGGTCACGGCTGCAAGCACGCCAAGAATCGCTGTAATATTCTTGATCATTTTATTTAGTATCTCCTTTGGTTTGTGTTTGTTTGTATCCACGAAACGCCGTGATTGTTGGCCAAAGCGCCTCGTGAACTTAAAAAAATACCCACCTTAAAGTATCGATCAACAAATATTTTTTGAACGTTTTAACAACTCACCTGTCTTACCTTCTTCCATTACGAATGTCTCTGAGGGTGTTCGTCAAGAAACGCAGGCCGCCAAAGCCTGCGTTTTTTGTTTTAAGTCTTGATGGATATGGTTTTGTAAAATATTTTTTCCGACTAATAACAGAAGATGGTCCGTTAAGGATAACGGACCCTACCAAGTTTAGATTTTGTGCGCTGGACGATCGGTAGGGGCGGTTATCCTTAACCGCACGTGCTGATAGTTCTGCCTATGTGCCCTAAAAAGAAAACCCCCCGGACGAGCATTGCTTATGCGCGTAAGCGCATAGTCCACCCCACCCGGAGGGGTAACCGCAAAGGCCAGGGGCGGGTTTGTGGGGGCCAATTCCTTCGCGTAAGCGAAAATATTTACTAAGCCGGAGGCGTAAATCGAATGGGCCAGGTGCAGGTTTGTGGGGGCCAATCACTAAAAACAAAAACCCCCCGGAGCCCAATCAATGGCTCCGAGGGGTTTCTTATACTAACAGTATTCTACCAAATCTTTAGAAGCTGTAGACAACTTCTGCACCAGCGTAGTGGCAAGGTCCACCACTGTTATCCCCACCAGGAAGAACATATCCATTCTGAGGAGACTGAATGTTACTACCCCAATCCAACCGGTACTCAGCACGGATCAACATATTGTCGATCACGTTAAAGCCGGCTGTGATGGTGTACTCCCACCAGTTGTTTCCGGTCTGATGGATGCTGGTTGGGATCGGACTGGTAGTACCACCAGGAGTAGTAATACTTCCCCCCGAGCTTGTTGTCCCTGTTCCCTGTGAACCAAACTTGGCAGAGTTGTTGGAGCCAAGGTATTCACCGCGGCTGGCCAAATAAAACCAGTCGTTAAACTGGTATTTTGCATAGGCACCTGCTCCATAATAGGTACAAGCGAGGTTGTAACTCCCATCGCCACTTACCGTAACAGGACCAGACGTAACCGTTGCTCCATTGACTGAAAAATCGCCATTGGTGATTCCGAGCAAACCCTGAACAGCAAACAATAGTTTACCGTCAGCAAATTTAGGAACCCAATTTCCCCACGAATTGTAAATAATATTGTAGGCAGATTGAGTAACCGTTCCGACGGGTGTACCGTTGATTGTAGCCGTTCCTCCAGTATTGGTCGGAATGGTAGAGTCGAGTGTTCCTGTCGCAGTGTTATTATCTGCTCCAGTGCTGTACTGGAAATTGTTGCTCCAGTTTGCATTGCCACCAGGAGCGGTGATGTTCAACGCTGCAAGAACCGCGACACCGTCCCCAACATTGGGATTCAAAGTGGTGTTATTATCGCTGTTCGAACCGTTCACTACGCCTAACTTGGCATCGATGTAGTCGTCAAACTTGTAGGACGACAACAATCCAGTGTAGTAGAGAGGCATCTGGTTGAAGAGAATGCCGTATGTGGTGTTCATGTTGGCAGGGCGCTCGATCACTTCGTAGCCGAGGATCGAAACGAACTTACCAGCTTTGAAGTCCCAACCATTCCCCACAGGGGCACGGATCGAAACATAAGCCTGTTCCAAGAACAAAGCGTTGGAATTGCTATCCGTGTTGCTAGGTCCACCAGTACCCAACGTGGCACCTTGGACGGAGGAGTTTGAGTTAGGATATGCGCGATCAGCGAGGTAGTTTGCATCCTCACCAATCATCACATCCGCGCGGAATCCAGCCTGCGCCTTGTTTTCCGAGCTGAGTGCTTTTTCCAGCGCGATTTTCACAGCATAAAGCTGGAAATCACCACGCTGAGCGGTGTCGGAACCGAAGCGGGAATCTACAGTCGAGTAGTTGCCCGATCCTGTGAAGTTGTAGCTGTAACCAGCATCAACGTATCCGCTGAGTTTGATGCCCTTCTGGGCAGTCTCAACGAAGTTATTTTGAACCATCTTTTTGGTATCTTGAGCGGAAGCTTCCGGGGCGCTGTCCGCGAGGGACAAGCTGGCCACGGCCGCAAGCACGCCAAGAATCGCTGTGATATTCTTGATCATTTTGTTTTCTCCTTGGTGTTTGTTCCCACTGAACCAACCAAGGGTTACTCGCCCTGAACTAGCCAATGGGGCGAAAATTAAATCAAACTTACTAACAAGTTGCAAACATTTTATATATAAAATGCTAAAATGCGTAAAACAAGTTTAAAATTCTAATTATTAAGTACTTACACAAGTTTTAAAATTAGTCTTCTCTGTCCGATTTGAATACGAGACCCAGACCGCCACCAAATACTACCAGCTACTACCTTCCAAATCGACGAGCCCTCTCCTTACGACGCGCCTCCACATGGCGTTTCCGATCCACCCTCTTCGTCTTTCGCTTCCGTAGTTCACTCGACAACTTCTCCTCCGCCTTATCAATGGCCGCGTAAAGATCCTCTTCTCCTGCTTCCGCAAAGATATCAGGCCCTGGCACGGCCAAATGGACTTTGACCCGATACTGTTTTTTCGGCGGGGCACTGTGATCATGCCAAAGGACTACGTGTGCTCCTATGATCCGTGCCTCAAAATGATCTAAGTGAGAAAGTTTGTTCTGCACATACATGTCGATCCCATCCGTCAAAGGAAGATGACGAGGCGTAATATGAATATTCATAGAAATACTATATTCCTCTTTTCTTCCCGTGTCGATGACAGCCCTTGCGAAGAACTTCGTAAAAACCGTTGGCTCAAACCCGTTCCCAAGACATTCTCCATTCATGTTGCGCGTTGGCTTTGGTTATGATGTTCATCCGCTTGTCCCCGGACGACCCCTTGTCCTTGGTGGCGTGACCATTCCCTACGAACGGGGCCTCGAAGGTCACTCCGATGCCGATGTTCTTCTTCATGCTCTTACAGACGCAGTTCTCGGAGCCCTCGGTGCGGGCGATATCGGAGCCCACTTTCCGAATACCGATCCAAAATGGAAGAATGTCGCCAGCACCCTCTTCCTTGCAGAATCCGCCCGCCTCGCGAAAGAAAAAAAAGCTACCATCCTGAATGTCGACGCCACTCTTTTGGCCGAAGCCCCCAAGCTTCTTCCCCACTTTCCCGCCATGTGTAAAAAGATTGCCGCTGCCCTTGGCCTGCCCGTCGACCGAGTCAACATGAAGGCTACAACGAATGAAAAACTCGGTTTCATCGGTCGAGGAGATGGTATCGCCGCTCTTGCCGTGGCCGCCCTCGACATCCCCGAATGACCTCCCCAGGTCGCTTTCTTACTTTTGAAGGGTGCGAAGGTTGCGGCAAAAGCACTCAAATCACATCCACTATCGCTTGGCTTCGCTCCACAAACCTTGCCGCTCACGAGGTTCGTGAACCCGGCGGCACCCCAGTGGGAGAAGTCATTCGCCACCTCCTCAAACACGACCCCGTGGGCCAATCCATGACTGCCCAGACGGAACTCCTCCTCTTTGCCGCGAGTCGAGCCGAACTCGTCCGCCAAACCATCCTTCCTGCCCTAACCCGAGGCGAATGGATCATCGCTGACCGTTTTCACGACTCCACCACCGTCTTCCAAGGCAATGCCCGTGGCCTCCCCATGGATGAAGTGAATTTCATCAATCGCTTTGCGATCGCCCATCGCGAACCGGATCTCACTTTGATTCTCGACCTGGATCCGGCCGAGGCAAGGAGCCGGGCTCTCCGCCGCCCCCGCCCCATAGGACAAAAAGATCGACTTGAAGATCTCGGCCTCGATTTTTATCAGAAGGTTGCGCAAGGATATCGCGACCTAGCCCAACGAGAGCCCAAACGAGTCAAACTCATTGACGCATCCGGCACTCGAGAACAGACCTTTGCCATGATTCAAAAGGAACTCCGCCATGCCTTTCCCACCCTCCCGCGTTGAAGAGCTGTTTCAACTCGCCGCAAAAGAGGGCCGCCTCGCTCATGGCCATCTACTAACCGGAGCACCTCCTGCCGAGCTGGAGTCGTTAGCCAGAGGCCTAGCCGCCAACCTTCTCGATGCGGAACTGGAAGGCCATCCCGACTTTTTTACCCTTCGCCCAGAATCCAAATCACGACGCGTCTCGATCGCTCAAGTCCGCCAACTAGAACACTCTCTCTCCCGTCGCCCGCATCGTGCCCCCATCAAAGTTGCCCTCATTCTTGAGGCGGAAAGAATGTGTCTTCCTCCTGCAGAGGCAGCAAACGCCTTCCTCAAAACCTTAGAGGAACCCCCTGACCACTCTCTCCTCATTCTTACCTCCGACCGCCCCGAACAGCTTCTTCCCACCGTTCGCTCGCGTTGTCTTACCTTCCCAATCCTACCCAATCAAAACCCCAGTCCGATTGAGGGAATTGAGGAACTTACCCTTCAGTGGGCTAAATCCAGTGAACCCAACGCCCTATCGGCCTATCGTCGAGCCACTCTCCTCCAAACCTTTCTACTCTCCACCCGTGACCGATTGGCCGCACAAAGTGACGAGAGCGAGGAGGAATCAGGTGAAGAGAACGAATCCGCCCAATCCGCCAACTTGGCAGGGCAACTAGTTCGAGTCCGCGAAGATATTATAACCCACCTGATCCGGTCCGCCTGGGCTCGATCCGAATCCACCCTCCGCCCAGAAATCGTCCGGGAAGTGGATGCTCTGGAAAAACTCCGCTTTGCCTTGGCACGCAATATCGATCAAACCCTCGCCATCGAAGTCGCCTGCCTCCGCACGGCTGGCCTTACCGCTTAAACCTATCCCAACACGTACTTAGGCGACCCTATTATGACTATCAGCAAACAAATTAGACGGCAAATTAGGGCCACTTTTAGTATACTTTAATGATATAGTAATTTTCTTTTGATTTTCGCTCAAAAGGAAAGGTAATATTGCTGTCTTATGGATATTAAAGAGATCAAGGCCGTCATCGATCTGATGCGGAAAAATAGTCTGACGGAGTTTGAGTACGAAAAGGACGGGACAAAAATCCGAATTCAGCGCGGGCCTGACGGCAAACCCCAAGTTTTCTCATCCTCCCCCAACCTCATGGCCACCCCCACCCTCGTCCCTATCCCAACCGCCCTCCCCTCTGCCCCTCTAGCCCCCACACCCACCCCACCCGCCGAGTCCCTCCCGACGATCAATTCCCCGATGGTCGGCACCTTCTACGGCTCCCCCGCCCCCGACGCCCCCGCCTACGTCTCCGTCGGCTCGGCTGTCACCCCCGAAAGTGTCGTCTGCATCATTGAAGCCATGAAGGTGATGAATGAGATCAAAGCCGAAATGTCAGGCACGATTACCGAAATTCTAGCGGAAAGTGGCAAGCCAGTTGAGTTCGGCAAACCCCTTTTCCGCATCCGCCCTGCCTAATTTCTTCTGGGAGCCTCTCTCCCAGCCACCCCGAAACCACCATGTTTGAAAAAATCCTAATCGCAAATCGCGGTGAAATTGCCCTCCGCATTATCCGCGCCTGCAAAGACATGGGCATTCGCTCTCTCGCCGTTTACTCCGAAGCCGACCACGACTCCCTCCACGTCCAAGCCGCAGATGAAGCGATCTGTATCGGACCCGGCCCCAGCGCTCAAAGTTACTTAAAAATAGACAGGATCATCTCCGCCGCCGAGGTCGGCGATGTCGACGCCATTCACCCCGGCTACGGATTCCTATCCGAAAACGCCCACTTCGCCGAGGTTTGCCAATCCTGCAATATCCGTTTCATCGGCCCCTCTCCCGAATCCATCCGTCGAATGGGAGATAAATCCTTGGCGCGAGAAAATGCCCGCAAAGCCGGAGTCCCCATTCCCCCCGGAAGCGATGGCCCGGTAACCTCCGAGCAGGAAGCCATCAAAGCCGCAAAAAAAATTGGCTATCCCGTAATGATCAAGGCCGTCGCGGGTGGCGGGGGCAAAGGAATGCGACCCGCCCACAACGACGTCAGCTTGGTCAAAGGCTTCCTCGCCGCTCGCATGGAGGCGGAAAAAGCCTTCGGAAACCCCGATGTCTATCTTGAGAAATATATCGAAGAACCTCATCACATCGAATTCCAGATCCTCGGAGACAAGCGCGGAAAAATTATTCACGTCGGAGAACGCGACTGCTCCATTCAACGCCGCCACCAAAAACTTCTCGAAGAATCTCCCTCCCCCCTTCTCGATAACGATCTGCGCAAACGTATGGGAAAAGCCGCCATCAAACTGGCCGAAGCCGTTCAATACGAGAACGCAGGCACGATGGAGTTCCTCGTGGACAATGCAGGCCACTTCTACTTCCTGGAAATGAACACCCGCATCCAAGTCGAACATCCTGTCACCGAAGAGGTCTACGGGGTCGACCTCGTAAAAGAGCAGATCAAAATCGCCGCGGGAGAGCGCCTCAGTTCCGACATGGAGAACCTTCGCCCCCTGCGCCACGCCATCGAATTCCGAATTAACGCCGAGGATCCCGCCAACGATTTCCGGCCCTCGCCAGGCACGATCAACCTTTACTACCCCCCGGGCGGCATCGGCATCCGCATGGATTCTCACATCTACGGCGGTTACTCCATCCCGCCGTTCTACGACTCGATGATCGGAAAACTGATAGCCGTGGGCCCAGACCGCGCTACTGCCGTCGCCCGCATGCAACGCGCCCTCGATGAAACAATCATCCGCGGAGTGAAGACAACCATCCCGCTGGGCCAACGCATCGTGCGAGATCAGGATTTCCGCCGCGGAAAATACTCCACTCACTTCTTGGAACGGTTCTTCGAGCGTAAGGTCGAATCCTCGGCCTAACCCATGGCGCCAGCCCTGGATCCCTCCCGCGCCCACGCTGCTCTCCTTCAAGCTCGCCTTTACGCAATCCTCGACTCTTCCTACGCCCCGCCCTCCTCTTGGCCCTCACTCGCCGCCAAACTTGCAGACGGCGGGGCAGGTATTTTTCAACTCCGCGCCAAGAATCTTCCAAAGGATGAAATCCTCGCCTCGGCAAAAATTCTCGCGCCACTCCTCGCCCAACGAGGCCTTCCCCTCATTCTCAACGACCACCCCGACCTTGTTGTGGCGTCAGGAGCTGCAGGTTGCCACCTCGGCCAGGATGATTTGGGTATTCCAGAAGCACGAAAACAGCTCGGCTCCTCCACAATTCTCGGTCTCTCGACCCACTCCCCCTGCCAAGCCGAAGCCGGCCAAGCCCTTGGCGCCGACTACCTCGGCTTTGGTCCTCTCTACGCCACGGGAACCAAACCCGACTACAAACCCATCGGCCCCGCCAAAATCCGAGAAATCTGCGGCCAAATCACCGTGCCCTTTTTCTGTATCGGTGGCCTCAATCCCGATCGACTCACCGAAGCTGCGTCGTTTGGTGCGACCCGGGTCTGCGTCGTCAGTCATCTCCTCCTCGCCCCCGACCCTACTGCCGCCGCTCGCGAAATTCTTTCCCGACTTGGCAGCAACCCCACATTCAAGGATGCTGGAAAGCCATGAGCGTACTCGTCGTTGGATCGGTCGGCATCGACCGGATTGAAACCACTCAGGAAGACCGTTCCGATCTTCTGGGTGGCTCCGCCTCTTTCGCCGGTCTGGCCGCCAGTTTCCATGCTCCAGTCAGTCTGATCGGCATCGTCGGCGACGACTTTCCCGCCCACCACAGGGCTGTCTGGGAAAAGCGAAAAATCGATCTTTCCGGTCTTCAAGTTGCTCAGGGGAAAACCTTCCGTTGGCACGGACGCTACGAAGAGAACATGAACAATCGGCACACCCTTTCCACCGAACTGAATGTCTTTGCCGATTTCAAACCCCAACTCCCCGCCGCACATAAAAACCTGCCCTTTGTCCTGCTGGGGAATATCGCTCCCGATCTTCAACATCTTGTCCTCGATCAGATGGCAAAGCCGAAATTCACGATCGCGGATACCATGAACCTCTGGATCGATATTGCTCGCCCCCGCCTTCTCGAACTTCTTCCCCGGATCGACATGCTAATTTTAAACGACTCGGAGGCCGCTCTTCTTTCAGGCGAATCCAATCTTCTTCGCGCCTCTCGCTGGCTTCGGGAAAGGGGACCCCGTTACGTCGCCATTAAAAAGGGGGAGCATGGATGTTTTCTTTCCGGCAAAGAGGGTGCCTTTGCGGCCCCAGCCATCCCGCTGGAGAAAGTTCTCGATCCCACCGGCGCTGGAGACACTTTCGCAGGTGGCCTTGCAGGTTACCTTGCCGGCCAGAAAGAGATCACCCTCTCCACCCTCGCCCACGGAGTGCTCGAGGGCACGATCCTCGCCTCGTTTACTGTCCAAGATTTCAGCCTGAACCGTCTCGCCGCACTCTCCGACCAAGATCTCCAGACGCGCCGAAAAGAACTTTCTCGCTTGATCAATCCTCACCCCTGATTTCGTGCTACCCTGTCAGGCATGGATTCGAATGAGGAAATCGCCCTAGTTCTCCTGCTTCTTGTCTCAATCGGCTCTGTCGCAATTACCCTCGCTCTTTCCGTTCTGCATCCTCGGTATCGCCTCCTGGGTCCTCGTCTGGCCCTATCGGGAAAAATGCTGTGCATCCCGCTCGCAACCTACGGACTCCTTCGCTGGTTGACCTCTCTGCCCATGGCCCGGTTTGAGGTTTTTCTCCTCATCCTCCTTCTTATCTACGCCGTTGAGTTTCTCTTCTTCTTCCTTGTGATGCGTCACCCTCCTCGTCGACCGAACTCAGGTTACCCACAGAGGATCGATCTTTAAACCCTTGTTGGGTAGAATTTTAAAGAAACCAAAGTGCCACGCTTTTAGGCAGCCCTCTCGTTGAACTTGCCCTAGGCCAAATATCGAGCAGTCTCTACGGATGTCTTCATCCATATCGCACGCTCAAGCAACTACACCCCTGACGAAAGTCATCCTCCTCGCCCTAGTCTGGCTTCCTATTTTTGGGTTAATTTCCGCAATCGTCCTACTCTGGAACCACTACGTTACTTGGGTAGATGTTGCCCTGCTTCTGACCTTTTTCACCCTTTGCGGATTTGGCATCACGCTGGGTTACCATCGGATGCTTACTCATAAAAGTTTTCAAGCCCATCCTTGGCTAAAAACCTTCCTCCTTATCTGTGGTTCGATGGCGATGCAGGGACCTGCACTTCACTGGGCAGCTACTCATATCCAACATCACGCCAATTCGGACGAAGAGGAAGATCCCCATAGCCCCCTCAAAAGCCTGTGGCACGCGCACGCGGGATGGATCCTCGACAATTTTAAGCCCGACATTCAGCGCTATGCTCCCGCCCTTTTGAAAGACCCCATCATTGTTGCCATTAACAACACGTGGTGGCTCTGGGTCTTCACAGGTCTTCTCATTCCCACAGCCATCGGTGCCATCGCCGCGGTATTTTTCGGCAAATCGATTCTTCTGGGTGCCTTCGGGGGCCTCGTCTGGGGTGGTTTCGTCCGCTTATTCGTGAACCAGCACATAACCTGGTCGGTTAATTCGATCTGTCACACCTTTGGAAAGCGTTCTTTTGAAACCACCGATGCCAGCCGAAACAATTGGCTGTTCGGTCTGCTTGCCATGGGCGAGGGCTGGCACAACAATCACCACGCCTTCCCCCGTTCCGCCCGTCACGGTATGCACTGGACGCAGCCGGACTCCTCGGCTTGGTTGATCTGGATTTTTGAAAAATTGGGCCTCGTGAAGGATGTCGTTCTGATCTCCCCCAATCGAATCCAAGCCCGCCTAGCCTCCCAGCCTGATCCCGAACCCGAATCGATCATTCTCCCCATCCCCGCCGAACAGCGGGATTAACATAAACTCTCGCCTCTCTTAACGGTTACGGGTGCAATGCGCCCTACGGTACTGCCGTCACGCTCAACCGCATAAACTTTTTCGTCTCTCCAGGTCCATTTGTCACCGTAGCCGTGACTTCTTCATAAGAACCCTTGTCGACCACAGTCTCCTGCACTCCACTGGTTCCCCAACTGCTGGAACTGGAAATATCCTCGGTAGCTTGAACTGCGGACGATACCCCAGTGATTCCCTTTGCCCTGCGATAAGTTAATGAAAATGTGTTATTCGACCCCTTGGAGAGGCTGAATACCTCTCCTGATCCCGAGGAACTAGTAGGACTAAGCCCCAGGTAATATTCCATCAAATTGGACAAACCGTCCTTGTCCGGATCGGCACCTGGTGCGGCATCAGCGTCAAACAAACCATTTTGAGTTGCCCAATCCGAAAGGGTGATCGTGGTCGGGGGATCGATCACACTCAGAGTCCCATTCAGAAAAGTGAAGGTATAATTTCCAGAACGGAACCGATTGAATGCCCCGCCCACTGGATCGGATGCGGTGAGCATGTAAGGCCCGACGGGATCTTGGGCTTGGGTTCCTCCACTCGCTACTAGGGTAACCGTGTCAATCGCCTCACCAGTCACTAAGCCATCCACCGTAAATTCCTTTTGACCTGAGCCTAGTGCTAGAACGCTACCGAATGGCTTGGTTTGATTCTTAGCGCTGATCGTTGCGGATTTGGGATTGATGTCTGCAGTTAACCCAACCGGTTGGACAACCTGGTAATTTCCAGCCTCCGATCCACTTAAAGCATATCCTGAAACGACTACTTCCACAGCTGATCCGGAATTGGGACTGACAAAGGAAACAAAGGCATTTCCGCCAAGCAAGACATTCGCCTGATCCGCAGCTTCAACCCCAAGCAAGCTGGCCGTTCCAGACAAGACACCAGAAGACGTCCCATCATAGGCTTTACTCACTCCGCTCAACCCCAAGATCACCACTTCTTTGGCCGTAATGCTTGCCGTCGCGGTCGGAGGGGTCACGGTGTAGTTTCCATTCGGATCCGTGAAGCCAGAAATCGTCACAGTCTTACCTACGCCGACATTTTTATTGGCAAAGGTCGCATTGGCCACCCCGGTCACACTTAAACTCTCGCCATTCACCAATCCCACGTAACTCGGTGTTCCAGTTACCTCCGCTCCAGCGCCTCCGTTGTAGACTCGATTGATGCCTGTCAGACCGGTGATCGTGAGCTGTTTCTTGGCAACGGAACTTGCCACCGTCGCCACGGTGGCTCCAGCCGATCCTGCACTATTACAAGTGACGTTTCCAGAATAGCTGCCGACAGGGGTTGTGGCCATCAACCTCACATAAATCGTCTTCGCCGCCACTGTCCCTGCCGCGCCCACTGTCTGCGTGGAAGAGTAACCAGATGCACCTCCTACCGTCTGGGAGACCTCATAACCCGATGGTGCAACAATCGAAATCGCACCGGTTAAATTCGATCCGGAAACCGTAAAACTGGTCGGCGTAGATGACGCAGTTCCATAGGTCGTGTTCACTGCCGCCAGCGTTCCGCTCACGCTGACTGTAGGTGTCGCCGCCCCCACCGGATCAACGGATCCTGCAATTTCAAAATCATTCCCGGTCGTGTTGGCTTTATCAAAGATATACCAAGTTCCCCCGCTAACTCCATTCGTGTTCACAATCTGGAAAGTTACGGTGGTTCCCGATGGAATATTCTGCAGCGCAGAAACATTGGATAAAGAAATTGGACCAAGAGATCCGCCACTACTGGTCGCGTTCGTGTAAGCCAAGTTGGTGATCACGCTAAAGACCGTCCCGTTAGTAGAATACTGCAAAACTCCGTTGCTCGAACCTGTCGCAGAACGACGATAATCAAAAGTGGGAATATTGCTCAGTGAAAGCTTGTATCCGTCAGCCACAGAAACCGTAAAAGATGCCAAGCAGTTGGTGTTCGTCCAGCTCGAGCCACCCCATGCTCTAGCTGCAGCTGTACCGTTGGTTGCAACGCCTGCTGAGCGAGTTAATCCACCAACCGTCACCAGATTCGTAGCATAAACGGTGGGCGGCAATGGGCTCGTTCCATAGTTGCTTTGTCCGCTCATGTTCCAGCCCAGCAAAACACCGTTAGTGCCCGTTCCTCCGCCACCTCCACCCCCACTAGGACTGATCGTGATCACCAGCGTGGCCGTTCCTGTTCCCGATCCGTTCGTCGCAGAAATCGAAACATTGGAAGTCCCTGCCACCGTCGGAGTTCCTGTGATGGCGCCGGTACCCGTGTTGAGAGTCAGCCCCGCAGGCAAACCCGTTGCCCCAAACGAGGTTGGACTACCGGATGCTGCAATCTGATAGCTGAACGCCGTCCCCACGGTGCCTGTCGCTGCCAGGGAACTGCTGATGACCGGTGCAGAGGCCGAAGGGCTAACCGTAATCACCAACGTGGCCGAACCCGTGCCCGCACTGTTCGTCGCGGATACGGTCACGCTGGATTGCCCCGCCACTGTCGGAGTTCCTGTGATGAATCCTGTCGATGGGTTAACGCTCAGTCCGCTGGGCAACCCGACCGCGTTAAAGGAGGTCGGCGTTCCGGAAGCCGTGATCTGATAACTGAACGCGGTACCCACCGTGCCCGTTGCGGTCAGGGAACTACTAATCACCGGCGCCGTCACACTCGAAGAGGACTTGGTCACAATGATGTTATCCAAGAAAGCACGCTTGGCTGTGGTGGCTAAAGTGATCGTGGTGGCCGTTGTTCCAGCGGAAAAATGCACCACCTTGGTTTGAAAAGATCCACTCATCACGCTGGTGTAAGTCACCGTTTGGGCCGTTTGACCCGTCACCGTTACGGTGATGCCTCCCTCCACCGTCGTCCATCCTTTGACGTCAAAACTCACGTCGAACTCACCCCCGCTTAAATCCAAAGTTTTGCTGGTGATCGAACCGACGGCGCTGCTACTGCCAAGTTTCAAGGCGCCGCCCGCCTGATAAGCCTTCACCACGGTTGGAAACAGTGTGTCCCCCGCCCATGTCGTCGACTGATTGCTGGTCGAGGTGTTATCCCCTGAGGTCAACGCAGCAAAATCTTCACTCAACAAAACCGGTATCACCACAAAGTCAGTCACACTGGTTCCCGTTCCAAAGGAATTGGTGACGGAAATTCTGCCACTCGCCGCATTCCCCGGCACCGTGGCCGTGATCTGAGTCGCACTATCCACGGTAAAGGTCGCCGAAACTCCATTGAACTGGACGGCATTCGCCCCCGCCAAGTTACTCCCCGTCAACACCACCAGGCTACCGGGTGCTCCACTGGCTGGGCTGAAGGAGGTGATGGAGGAAACAGCTGTGTCCGCCGGTAAAATCACGATCTGCAGACTGGCCGTTCCCGTTCCGTCCGAATTGGTTGCCGAGATGGAAACATTGAATGTCCCGGCTACGGTTGGGGTTCCGGAAATCAATCCCGTACCGGAATTCACAGTTACCCCCGTCGGCAAACCCGTGGCCGCAAAGGAAATGGGCGTTTGGGTGGCCGCAATCTGATAACTCAAACTGCTGCCCACCGCCCCACGCAAGGATGTCGCACTCGTGATCACCGGACTCGTCCCAGCGACCCCAACGGCGTTCCAAGCCGCCTTAACACTCGGCACCCAGGCAGAATTTAAATCATTGGCGGCCGAAACCCACGCATCCCTTGCACCCTTGTAGTCCGTCGTGGTCGTACAATAAACGGTAAGAGCCCGGTAGGCCACCAAACGGGCGTTAGTGATACCAATTCCCGTGACACTGTAACTTAGACCATCATTCGTGCCGCTTCCACCGTCACAGAGCAGATAGTAAAAGTAATTTTGTACGCCGCTGTTCTGGTGCACTCCTCCGTTGTCACTCGTATCAGTCTTGTAATTTTGCCAGTAAGTGCCGCCATATTTGCTGGGTTGCTGATAGCCTGAATTCATCGTGACCGTGCTTGCCGGATTCCGCATATCCCGAAGACAACTCCCTTCCAGCCAGCAATCCTCACCCAATTTCCAATCTGCGGCTCCCGGCGTATCATTCGGATAAGCCGCCCGACCATCCGGCTGGGCGTAAAACTCAATCGTTTCGCCCATCACATCGGAAAACGATTCGTTCAGAGCCCCTGACTCATCCTGATAGTTAAGATTAGCGCTGAATTCGGTAACGCCATGGGTCAACTCGTGACCGCAAACGTCGAGTACCCCCAACGAAGTGGACTGGACATTGTCTCCGTCTCCAAAATACATCGCCGTCCCGTCCCAATAGGCATTGACGTATTTCGAATCGAAATGCACCACCGCAGCCACCGCCTTTCCTGCCGCACCATTCGCCCCATTGACCCCGTTCCGGTTGTGAATGACTCTGTAGTACTCAAAAACGGATGCCATATTTTTCGCAATCGACACCTCGGTGGGGTCCGTCGTTCCCCAGTTGGTTGTAGTACGGTAGGCGTAGGTTCTGGGATCCGTGAAGCTCGCCACCAAACCGGCGGAGCCAGCAGGCGAGGTCAGATCGGCTGTTGCCGAATCCGCGACTGCCTGAACTGCATCGAGGGTCGGTGTCGTCGGTGCGGTTGCCGTGGCACTGTTGTTGGCGTTCCAGAGAAAGTAGTAGTTGGCTGGGTCATACATGTAATAGACCCCGTTTTGGCTCCATCCCGCGAAAGAAACCACCGCTCCACCTTCACCCGCACTTCGGGTACCCGTTAAAGTCGCCGCCGTCCCCCCTGTTTTTGTGGGTGCCGCAATTTTGCAGACTGTGCTAACCGAACGAACTACCGCTCCAGTCTGTGCATTGATCCAATATTTCCAAGTATTGTCCGGACGTGTCCGGATAACAATCTGATAAGCCAAAACGGGGGTATCCCCTAGGGCATAGACCAACAGATCTGGTCCGCTTACCAGAGCGATTGCATCCGGCGCTGCTCCCTTGTTGGCGACAAAATCGGCCCTCGCCGTATCCACCGCCTGATTGGCGCTGATCGAGGGCGTAACGCTGAGGGTGAGATCCGGGATGTATTTACCGTTCACTTCATACGGATTGTTCTGGCCGTCGAAATGAACATTCACATCCCCACCTAACACCGGAATTCCCTGATGAATCTGCTCCAATCTCTGGTGCCGATATCCCAGATGATCTGACTCTTGATTCTGTTTCGAGCGAAACTCCTGCTTGGCACTTTTTAATCGATAAAGGGGGGCCAGATTATCCATCACCGCCAAGGACCGCTGCGAATAGGTTCCTTGATAAACGGATTGGGCAGCCAATGCATTTGAACCTGATAAAGATTGTCTGCCGATCCCTTTGCCTCGGATACATCTCGGCGTCCCCTCCTCAGCATCCCAATCCAAGGAAACGCCTGCATCTTCCTTCTGAAGCTTTTCAAAAGCCTGCGTTTGTCCAGGCTGGGGTTTCAGTCTCGGTTTTTCTTTAGGGGCTACTGCCGTCTGATTGGTCTTTTTTGGCTTTCTTAAATCCTCGCCCTTAAAAGCCAGGGCCTGCCAAGGCCCGCCCAGAACTAGGAATAAAACGACTAGAAAAAAATGATTTTTTTTCATTCTGACCCTACTCCTCAACAAGATTCACTATTCCAAGAACTAAGCACACCCCAAATAGCGCTACTAAAGCGTTGCGTAACAATGATTTGCTATTTTTAGTTTTCGTAATTAAATCCTTTTATAATTTTACACTAGAAACCTTTTTTTACTAGTTCCTCTCTCTGTCACTGAAGTGACAATTTGATGGCATTTTTTTATCTATTTTACTGCCTTTTGCGACCGACTTTCACTGCCCCCTTCCTTCTTTCGCGCCTCTTTATTCCGAGTTAGCCTTTTTCCCAATGTCCACTGCCCCCCATCTCACCATCTACGACACCACCCTACGCGATGGGGCTCAGGGCGAGGGCGTTCACTTTTCCCTATCCGATAAACTTCGCCTTGCCGAACGACTCGCCTCTTACGGTCTACACTATGTCGAGGGCGGTTGGCCAGGTTCCAACGACAAAGATCGCGATTTTTTTGTTGAGGCAGGAAAACTCCGCTGGGGTTCCTGTAAACTTGCCGCCTTCGGGTCCACCCGCCGACCCAACATCGAGGCCGCCGCCGATTCCCAAGTCAAACTTCTCCTCGAAGCCGAAACCCCCGTCGTTACCATCTTCGGAAAAAGCTGGCTCCTCCACGTCGAAAAAATTCTTCGCACCACCTCCACGGAAAACCTTCGCATGATCTCCGATACTATCGCCCTCCTCAAAAAAGAGGGCCGTGAAGCAATCTACGATGCCGAACACTTCTTTGATGGCTACTCGGCCGATTCCGATTACGCACTTCGAACCCTCGAAGCCGCCGCCGAGGCTGGAGCCGATTACCTCGTCCTTTGTGACACCAACGGAGGACGTCTTCCCTCGGAAATCGCCACCATCGTCCGCACCGTCCGGACCCGTTTTTCCAAAAGCAAAATCGGCATCCATACCCACAACGATTGCGGACTCGGCGTCGCCAATGCCGTCGCCGCTGTTCAAGAGGGTGCGTTGCAAGTCCAAGGCACGATCAACGGGTACGGGGAGCGCACGGGGAATTGCAACCTCACCACCCTCCTCCCCCTCCTTGAACTCAAACTCGGGAAAAAAGTCCTGCCTGAAGGAAATCTTCAACAACTTTCCGAACTTTCTGCTTTTGTCGACGAACTGGCCAACCTGCATCACGACTCCCGCGCCCCCTTCGTCGGCCGCACCGCCTTCGCCCACAAAGGCGGCATGCACGTCAATGCGGTTAATAAACTTGCCGCCAGCTTCGAGCACATCGAGCCCGCCTCCGTCGGTAACAGCCAGCGCATCCTCGTGGGCGAACTCTCGGGTGGCGCGAACGTCATGATGAAAGCCCGCGAGCTCGGTATCACCGTTGAGGAAAAATCCCCTGCCACCCGCGCCATCCTCGCCAAAATCAAAAAGCTCGAAAAAGACGGATACGAATTCGAAGCAGCCGATGCCTCCTTCGAACTCCTGGTGCGCAGATCTCTCGAAAAGAGCCCCGCCCCTTTTCAGATCGAATCCTACAAAGTGGAGGTGGTTCGGGCTCGCCCTACGTCGCGTGAAACCAGCCACGCCACGATCTCCGTCCGCATCGGAAAAAAGATCCAAAAAACTTCCGCCAAGGGAGACGGACCTGTGAATGCTCTGGATGCTGCCTTAAGAAAGGCTCTGCTCCCTTCATTCCCCTCCCTTCGAAAAATGAAGTTGATCGACTACAAGGTCCGAATTGTGAGCTCTCGCGGGGGGACCGCTGCGAGGATCCGAGTTTTGGTCGAATCCAGCGACGGAACCCGCGAATGGGGAACGGTGGGAGTTTCCACCAATATCCTTGAGGCCAGCGCGCTGGCTCTCACCGATAGCTTGTCCTATTTTCTTCTGCCTCGTGCAGGATGATTTTGACCCTCCGTGGGAGTTGAGTCCTTTCTACTTTTTCGGTAGGTTACACAACTGCTTTCCGGAGTAGCTCAGCGGTAGAGCGATGCACTGTTAATGCATTGGTCGCTGGTTCGATCCCAGCCTCCGGAGCCAATTTTCTATCCATTTTCAAGGTTCAAGAACGTCCTATTTGCACCCGGCGCGGGTCGAACGCGCAACCTTCGGCTTCGGAGGCCGACACTCTATCCAGTTGAGCTACGGGTGCTCTTGAGAAGAGAATCCTAATCCCACCCACCCGCTGGTTCAAGGCTCACCCTACTTGGGTTCTGCGCTTGCTTTGCCGTTTTTAAAAAAAGCCTTCTTATCTACTGTCCCATCCTCATTCCACTCCACCCACCAACCGTCGGGAGCTCCCTTTTTATAGTTCGTCTCCTGCCTCTTTTTCCCTGTCTCCCACCAAACCACAAATGTTCCACTCCTCTCTCCTTGATCATAATTTCCCACCCCCTTTCGATTTCCACTCTCAAACCAAGTTTCAATCCCCCCGTGTCGCTTTCCAGCCCGCCACGAGGTTCGCCGCTCCATTTTTCCATTCGGATACCATTCAGTTGCAGGCCCATCCGCCAACCCTTCCCGAAACCGCGTCTCCTTGATCATCTGTCCATCCTTACTCCAAAGCCGTGCTCGTCCCTCCCGTACCCCTTTCTCAAAGTACGCCTCACCTTCCATCTGCCCATTCGCAAACCAGCTCCGATATGCCCCGTGCATTCGCCCTTGCCAAAATTCCGCCTCTGTTTTTTTTCCGCCTACCTCTCTCACTGCCGTTCCCGTGAAAGGCTCCTTTTCACCTTTACGATAAAAAAGATCTCCTTGGCCCCGCAACTCGGAGGCTGGAATCGAATCGCCCGAACGCCCCATCCCCAAGGTAATTAAACCGATCAGGACACAACCGGCCCAAAATATTTTCGGGCTCAACGGCCCCCGCTTGCCAATCCCCACCCCCAATCTCTCTCTTGTTCGGGATTTCGCAGGATGGTCTCCATGACTAGGGCGCAGACCAGACCTCTGCTTCGATTTTTTTTGGTTCATTCCCATGATGAATTTTCCACAAATTTACCTAGATCCCAATGACCCGAACTTCGCTTACCACAGGACGATGGCAAGCCCTACCAGCCTTTCCCCATTTGCCGATCGGCTTTTTTTTCGCCATTCTAATTTCCGTGCCCCAAGTCACTCATCCGCATACCCGAGCCCGAACCCGCCCCTTCCCCAAGGAAATCGTAAAGATTCTGCGTTTCGGCCTCGTGGGTGGTGCAGGCACTATCATCAATGCAGCCCTAATGTGGGCTCTGTTATCCCTCGGGAACACTTTGTTTGACCTCAATCCCAGTGGTCACCGGGTCGCTACTACCGCCGCTTTTCTGGCTTGGATCGTCTGTTGCGGAATAAACTATCTCCTCAACGCCGCTTGGACGTTTCACTCTTGGCCCCCTTCTTGGCGACTCGCCCGTCACTACTATTTTTCCGCCGGCCTTGCACTGATCTTTCAACTTCTCCTCCTGAATTTTCTTCTTCTTCTAATTGAACCCGATCGCCCAATCGAAACAGCTGTCCTGAACGCCGTGGCGGTTGGAATGGGCGCCCTTCTCAACTACCTCTTCGCCTCCCTATGGGTATTTCGCCGATGAACTTCTCCCAACCCCAAGCCAACTTTTATGCCCCCCAAGGTCAAGATGCCTCCAAAGCACTCGCGTCCACCACCCACATGGGAATCGGCGCCCACGCGGATGATCTGGAAATTCTGGCTTTCCCAGGAATCGCGACCTGTTTTCAAAATCCGGAAAAACACTTTTCAGGAGTCGTTGTAACAGATGGTGCTGGGGCCCCTCGCACAGGGCGCTTCTCCTCGACTCCAGACGCCCAACTCATTTCCATTCGCCAAAAAGAGCAACTGGCGGCCGCCGACCTAGGAAAGTACGCCTCCGTAATCCAACTGGCTCATCCAAGCTCCGCGTTACGACAAGCCGACCGTTCTCAAGTCGTGGCTGAACTTACTCAAATTCTAGAAATCGCCCGACCCAAGGTTCTCTATCTTCATAACCCAGCCGATCGACATGAAACCCATATCGCTGTCCTGCTCGCTTGCCTCGAGGCTTTGAGAAATCTGCCCGCCTCGGCCCTGCCCAAGGAAGTGTACGGATGTGAAGTTTGGGGAGATCTGGACTGGGTTCCCTCCTCTCACATTGTCCGACTCCCCTGCCCCGCGCCTGAGACGCTTGGCACTTCTCTCCTCCGCTGTTTTGAATCACAGGTCGAAGGGGGAAAGCGCTACGACCGGGCAGCAGTAGGGCGGCGCCATGCCCAAGCCACTTTCGGAAACCCCACGCAACCCGACTCCGCAGAGGAAATAGTTCTCGCTCTTGATCTACGCCCCCTTCTTCAAGGTAAAGACTCACTCACTGACTTTCTTGCCCCCACCCTCGACCTCTTTCGGACTCAAACTCTCGCACGTATTGAAAAATTAAGTTCAAAGAAATGAGCGTCCTCAAAGCTTCCGTAACTGAGGCAACCCAACGTCTGCTTGGATTTTTGGAGCGCACGCAGGTCAAGGACGGAAGCTGGTCGGTTCCCTACACAGGCCCCAACTTTCTTTTGCCTCTCTATGTCATCACCACCTATCTGACGAAACATCCGGTGTCACAGAAGGACCGTTCCCGATTCGTTGCAGGCCTGCTTCGCCCACAACTGGCGGACGGTTCCGTCGGACTTCACGAGGAGTCGGTCCAAGGCGCTGTTTTTACAAGTGCGATCTCCTACGTCGCCCTTCGAATCTTGGATGAAAAGCCAGATCGCCCGGAACTTACCCGAATGAGGAATTGGATTCACAACTCAGGCACCCCCATCAAAGCCGCGGCATGGGGGAAGTTCATCCTCTCTATTCTCAATCTGTATGACTGGTCCGGAGTGACTCCCGTCCCTCCCGAGCTTTACCTGCTTCCCTCGTGGGTGCCGGTTCAGCCCATTAATATTTCAGGTTACGTGCGGATTGTTTATCTGCCTATGGCCTACTTCTACGGACGTCGGTGGCAGGCACCTCTCGATCCACTGCTTCGTGACCTTCGAAAGGAGCTTTTTCCACAGGGATTCGATCAGATCGATTGGCCCAAGCATCGGGCCGACCTCGCCCCCACCGACCATATCGTTCCTGAAACCCTGATTGTTCGTGTAGCCATGCCAATCGTGCGTTGCCTCGAAAAGTGGATTCCACCTTTCATCCGTCGCAAAGCCCTTCGACTGACTTACGAGCACATCTGCTATGAGGACGAACAGTCCGACTACATCCGACAAGCCCCTGTCAACGCCTGCTATAACACTTTGGCTCATTTTGTTGAGGGACAGACCGATCGAGTCGCACGCAGTTGGCAACAGCTCCCCCGATACCTTTGGAATCATACCGACCACATCGCCTGCCAAGGCTTCACCTCTTCCAAAGTCTGGGATACGGCTTTCACTTTGCAGGGCATGACCCATCTGGAATCAAACCTTGCTCCTAAAAAATCGATCCAAGAGGGATGTCGCTACTTAGTGGAAAATCAGGTGATCGACGAACTTCCTCATCCTCGGCGTTATCATCGTTTACCACGGAAAGGTGGATGGCCATTCAGCGAACGTGAAAACGGATGGTCCATTGCGGATTGCACCGCCGAAAGCCTGCTTGCTTTGGTCGCCGCACGCCCCTTTTTATCTTCTCCTCCCTCTCCATCTGTCTTGGAGGATGGCGTACGTTTCATTCTTAGTTATCAGAACCGAGACGGGGGGTGGGGCAGCTGCGATCGAGTGGTCGGTCCTCTTTGGATCGAGGCGTTCAATGCCTCTCACGTCTTTGCGGACATCATGGTGGACCACTCCTTTGCGGAATGTACAGGTTCCGTGCTATCGGCTCTGGCACTCATTCGAAACGAGTATCCCCAGATGCAAAGTAAGGGAGTCGATCATGCCATTGCAGAGGGCATACGATACTTAAGTGAAACCCAACGGTCCGATGGCTCCTGGGAGGCTGTGTGGGGGATCTGCTTCAATTACGGCACATCATTTGCAATTCCTGGGCTGATCGCCGCAGGCCTCTCCAAGGAGGATACCCGAATCGTGAAAGGCCGTAATTTTCTACTGTCTCAACAGCAGGCAGATGGTGGATGGGGAGAGCATCCTGACTCCTGCCTACTCCGTCGCCCCCTTCCGAGTGAGAACGGATTGGTCGAGCCCACCGCTCTAGCTGTACTTGCACTTCTTGCCAGTGGTTCGAAGGAAGATCCTGCGGTTGTGAGAGGATTGGAATATTTACTCAAACAACAGAAACCGGATGGAGATTTTCCTCCACAACCTATTCCTGGGCTTTTTTATCGCACCACATTGATTCGTTACGACCACTACAAACGCGCCTTCCCCCTCAAAGCCTTTGCTACGTTTCTGAAATCGTAATCCATTTACGCAAGTCGGCGGAAAACCGAAAAGGGCGATGCTTATGCTTTAGGACGAACCCAACCTGCCATCGCGTACGCCATCGGTAACCGAATCCAGCTAGCGATCGAGGCAAGATCCGCACCCATCGTTGTCGTGTTGTCCCGACCCCTCCAAGCCCCGATTAAAGCCTTAAGAAATGGCCACGCAAAGGTGATGAAAGATTGGCCGTTGCCCATCAACAATCCCATCGTTCGCTCTCTCTCCTTCTCATCATCGCGCCATAACGAAACCACAGCGCGACGCAGAGATTGTGAAAAAGCGTCCTCTTTCGAGAAGCAGTCATACAGAGCACGGGATAGAAGCTCGGGCACTCGACACGCCCTACGACGACTCTTTGCAAAGGCCTCAAATCGGTTTGTCTCCACAAGCTCAATCGCGTCCACCAGACCGTTGGTAATTCCCGTCGCCGTCAAAGGATGCGTGTGACCTGCCGCATCTCCGATTAAGACGCGTCGCCCATTTCCATAGTCAGCCCGGGCCAAAAAGTGGTTCGCTTGCCAGCGCAAATGACCGCCCCGAATTTGATCCTCGCATGGCTTTCTCCACACAGGAGGCAAAGTATCTCGCGTGGCGGCTATCAACCACTCAGGATCTTTCATCTCCGTTTTGTATTTTAAGGGCACATCCACGCAGATGCGGACAACCGAAGGCGCGATCTCGTACCCCAACAGAAAACTCGGCTTCCCTAAAAATACATGGCCGTATTCCGGATATGGGGCCTTCACTCCCTCCAAAAGAATTCCCGTCATTGCGGACATAGCCTTGTGATTTCCCGAGCCACGCAAACTTCTGCGAACAACGCTGGAGCGACCATCCGCCCCAACCACTCTCTCCGCTTCCAGCCTCTCCCCGTTTTCGAGTGTGACTCCCTGGTCATCCACTGCCGCTACGCGTACCCCTTGACGAAAAGTCACTCCATCCGTTTCAGAAACTAACTTTCGCATCTCATCCACTAAATCACCGTGATGGAATGCCAGCCCCCTCTGTCCCTCCACATAATCTAACTTCACAGGGGATTCCCCATGACCGGGATACACAACAAAACCGTGACCTTGTGGACGACCCTGCATCGACGCGATCGACCCAAAACCCAACTTTTTCAGCGCATCAACCCCCTGCGGGTGTAACCACTCCCCCGCAAAACGTTTGCCACTTTTTCCCACTGGCTCCGCTTCCAACAAAATGACTTTTTTTCCTGCCAACGCGTAGGCTCGCGAAACTGCACAACCTGCAGGCCCAGCCCCTACCACAATAATATCGGTCTTTTTTGACATGGAATTAGTAGACGAGTTTCTAGCACCAATTTCAGGATTACCAAGAGAAAGGAATCCTCTTGCTGAATAACTTACTCATGGAGAAGGAGTTCGATCATCCAAGCCAAGAAGTGAATCTCCACTAAAGCAACCCTTTTATCCCCTTTAGATTTTTCCATCGCTCTGACCTCTAAATCCCCTTCCCCTAAATCAAATTCTGCCGCTCTGCGCAACCGGTGGTCATTCAGCGTTGCCACAAAATGCTCCACCTCGTCTTCAGCCAAATGCCATCGTCCTGCTTGCCCAATCGGGGGAAGTGTTTTTATCCACCGGGCCGCCAATTTCTCTCTTCCCAATCTCACCTCATGCAATCCCTCAACCCAATGGAATGCGTCTTCGCCCCGAATCCCGACCTCCCTCAACCCTGCTTGACGATACCAAACGTTTCCCACCATGGGATCCAGCTCCGCCGGCGGCGTACGATAGGCCACAACCGTGCTTTCCAGCGCCTGCCTCAACAGGGCCGCCTCAGGGGCTGCAAAATCAAAATGTCGGCCCCCCGTGAGCCCCTTCTCAATTCTCAAGCCGGCCGAGCCTCAAGCGTCGACTGTAATCCAAACTCCTGCAATCGGTGGCAATACATCTCCGCCTTTTCCCTCGTCTCGATCGCAACCACGCTCTTGCCCTGCTCATGGACCTCCAACATATGCTTCTTGGCTTTTACCTCATCAAACCCCAGCACTTTTTGAAAAACATAAACAACATAACTCATCAAATTCACAGGGTCGTTCCACACCAAGACCTGCCATCCTTTCGCAAAGGCCTCCGCAAAATCGTTTTCTTGAACAGGGGTAACCGTCGGAGTTTCGGTAATGCCAGCGCGCATCCATCGAGCTTACTTCCCCGAAACCTATTTTCAACCCGCTTCCCGCATCGCTTTGAATCCAAATTACGCTACAAGGAATCATGATCGTTTCCCGTGTTCTCGCCCTCCTCACCGCAATCGCGCTTGGCCTGCTCGCAGCCGTCACTCTCGTTCCCTACTCCCAAACTTTCCTTCCCCGCCTTGCGGCACCTGGAAAAATTGCCCCCACCCCCGTGTTAATCTCGATCGAGGACCTCGCAGGCGAATCGTGGCCGTGGCCTCGCATGGACCTCACCCTCGCCCTGCGCGCCATGTCCCCTTACCGACCCGAACCCGTCGGACTTCTTCTCCCCCTAGATTCACCCGACACCTTTGAGCCTGCTCAAGACGATCAGTTAGCACGCGCCCTCGCGGCTTATTTTGCTCCCGCACTGTCTGCAACCGCGTTTCCTGCATCCTCCTCCGCTGAAACCCTCTCCCTTCCTAAAATTCCGCACACGGGTTCAATCGAATCTCTTCGTTCCGCCGAATCTTTTTTTGCGCCTGAGGCCAGCCTGCGGCGCAACGGTCAAACTGCTGCCTGGAAAGTCACCCCAGAAGCCGATGGACTTCTCCACCGTCTCCCTCTTGTTTTTCGTCACGAAAATGCTGTCACACCCTCCTGGCTTCTTTATCTCTACGCACAAGCCCTGGGAGCCGATCTCTCCCACTCCTCACTCCAAGGACGTCGCTTAATTCTCCGAGACAGTAAAGATTTTGAACTTCAAAGCATTCCCCTCGATCTACGAGGCTCGATACTGATCGACTGGAGTCGCCCAGATCAACTTCCAGAAAAAATGGAAATTCGGGGCGTTGTTCTTGCTGCCGAACAGGAACGCATCGGAGTTCGTCCCTACTACGATCTCAAATCGATTTCAAAAAGACCCGCCATCCTCGCAGGGGGATTGGCCGAAGTTGATCCGATCATCGATTCCCCTATCGGTCCTCGGTCCCTGGCCGAAGCTGTCGTTCGAGCATGGACCGGATTAGTCCGAGGCCCTGCGCCAATACTTCACCCACCCTCTTGGGTGATTCTATCTATCCTCACTCTTGCCGGGCTCCTAGGCCTATCCTCTGGCAACCGCGGTAGAGTTTGCCTGATTGAGTCCTTGGCATTGGCAGGCCTCGTCATGGGCTTGGGTTGGATCGCAGCAAAAACCGAGGGCTACGCAGGTGCTTTCCCGCTCGCTATCGGATCCGTTATCACCACTCTTCTTGCACCACGCCTACGCCACTGGATGGAGTCTTCCCATGTTCGTTGATCGAGTCCGGCTTCACGCCAACGCAGGCAACGGTGGGCGCGGTGCCGTTAGCTTTCTACGCGAAAAGTTTGTGCCCAAAGGTGGCCCCGACGGTGGAGACGGAGGAAAAGGAGGAGACGTTGTTCTTATCGTCGATCCCCAACTCAACAATCTGATCGATCTTCGGTACCGACCCCACGCCCGCGCCCGTCACGGCGGAAGCGGCAGTGGCAAACAGTGCACTGGTCGCGGAGGGGATGATTGCGTGCTGAAAGTTCCCCCTGGAACCGTGGTCTATCCCCTACCCCCGGGAGAAGCAGGAGACCCCTTGGTGGACTTAACCAATCCCGGAGAAAAGTTTGTCCTTTGTCACGGAGGTCGCGGAGGCCGGGGGAACTCCCGATTTGCCACATCGACCCGCCAAACCCCCCGCCATGCCGAGGACGGTCGCCCCGGAGAGGCAGGAGAATTTATCCTCATTTTGAAATCGATCGCCCAAGTCGGCCTCGTCGGACTTCCCAACGCAGGAAAATCCAGCCTCCTAGCTGCGTTTTCGGCAGCCCGCCCAAAAATTGCCTCCTACCCTTTCACAACCCTCGCCCCCTACATCGGAGTCGTGGGGTCGCCCGAGGAAACCCGCTTCACTCTTGCGGATATTCCCGGGCTGATTGAAGGAGCCAATGAGGGAAAAGGGTTGGGACACGATTTTCTCCGACATATTGAACGCTGCTCTGTGCTTCTTCTCGTCATTGATACCGCCGGCGTCGATGGACGAAATCCAGCCGAAGATTATCGGCTTCTTCGCAAAGAGCTCAGACTTCACGATGTCGCTCTTGGTAAACGCCCGTTTCTTGTCGCAGCTAATAAAAGCGACCTTCCCGAATCCACTAAAAATCTGGCCGCACTCAGGGCTGCCGCCCGTCGGGCTATTTTTCCCATTTCCACAAAAAGTGGAGAAGGCCTCCCTGCTCTTCTCGACGCGATTCGGAAATCCCTCCCGGCTTGACCCGGTAGGACGGATACTTCACATTATTAATCATTCATAGTATGAAACATTATTTCATCCCATGTCTACTCCTTGCCTTAGCTGGCTGTATGAAGGGAGGGGGTCCCCCGAAAGACCCCCCTGTCCCCGCAGAACTTGTCTCCGTACAGGTCGGTCCTCTCAAGGAAACACTCGATGCAATCGGCACCATAGAAGCGGATGAGTCGGTCGATATCAGACCCGAAGTCGACGGAGAAGTAACCTCGATCCAGATGACGGAGGGAGGAGTCATTAAAAAGGGAGATCCGATTTTACAAATCGATGAATCGAAACAAGCCGCAACCGTTGCCGAAGCCGAAGCCGACTACAATTACGCCAAGGAAACCATGCAGCGCTCTAACACCTTGCTTGCTGACGGAACGATCTCCCAGCAAGAACACGATCAAACCCGTGCCAGTTTCCAGCGCACAGAAGCGTCTCTGAATCTCGCACGCAAACGCATGACGGAATATACGCTCACCGCCCCTTTCGAAGGAATTCTGGGCCACCGTGCTGTCAGTGTCGGTCAATACGTAAACCCCCAAACAGTTCTTGTCAGTCTCTACTCGATGGATCGGATGAAACTCGGATTCAGCATTCCTGAGCGCTACGCCGCACGCGTCCATCCCGGCCAAACCCTGCGCCTCAAAGTCGCTGCGTATGGAGATGAGGAGTTTTCCGGGGAAATCTATCTCGTCGAACCCCAGGTGGATATGGCCACTCGCTCCATTGTTGTTCGTGCCTACATCCCCAACTCCGACCATCGGCTGAAACCAGGAATGTTTGCGAACCTGAAACTCTCCGTCGGAACAAAATCCAACGCATTGACCCTCGCGGAAGAGTGCCTCTTTCCCCATAGCGGGGGATTTGCAGTCTACCGATCGAACAACGGAATCGCTGAGTTGGTTCCAGTTGAAACGGGCATTCGTATGGCTGGGACAGTTGAAATTCTCAGTGGCCTCAAGTCGGGCGACCAGGTGGCCCGATCAGGTAATCTGCGACTTTCCCCGGGGCGAAAAATCATCACTGAAAATCCTGCTCCGACCTCTCCTCCTAAATGAATCTTCCCGAATTCTGTATTCGGCGTCCGGTGGCCGCCACGATGTTTAATCTGGCCCTTGCCCTGGTGGGCGTCGTGGCCCTTTCCCGTCTCCCGGTCCGAGAACTGCCCAACATCGATCCCCCCGTTGTCTCCATCATTACGATCTATCCAGGAGCCAACGCAGAGCTCGTAGAGGCAGATGTCACTGAACCGATGGAGCAGGAAATCAACAATATCCCCGGCATTAAAATTCTCCGCAGCGAATCCCGCGAACAGGTCAGCAGCATTACCGTTGAATTCGATTTGAACCGCGATGTGGATATCGGAGCACAGGATGTCCGTGACCGCATCAGTCGCGTCAGGGACAAACTTCCAGACGACATCAAGGAACCAATCGTCGCCAAGCAGGACGCGGATGCCCAAGAAGTCATGTGGGTCGCCCTCTCAAGCACCACCCGCTCTACCCTCGAACTCACGAACCTAGCAGAACGTCAGATCAAAGACCGTCTTCAAGTTCTCCCTGGGGTGGGAGGCATCAATTTCGGAGGAGAAAAAAGAACTTCGATGCGCATCTGGCTCGATTCGGAAAAAATGGCTGCCCGCCAAGTCACCGCGGCTGACATTCGTGCTCTTCTTTCCCGGGAAAATGTCGAACTCCCTTCCGGCCAGATCGAGGGCAAAGAACGCTCCCTTAGCATTCTTGCCAGAGGGCGCATGGATCAACCCGACGAGTATGGAAACCTGATCGTCCGTGAGTCCAGCAACAACCCCATCCGCTTGCGAGACATTGCCACGGTCGAGGTAGGGCCTGCCGTCGAACAAACGATCGCCCGTTTTCGCGGTCAACCGGCAGTCGGTCTTGGCGTCGTCAAACAGTCAGACGCAAATGCCGTCGACGTTGCCCAACGCGTCCGCCGGGAACTGGAGAAGATAAAACTCATTCTGCCCTCGGATGTTCACGTGGATATCCCTTTCGACTCCTCCCTTTACGTCGAAGACGCCATTCATGAAGTCGTCGTCTCTCTGATCATTTCCATTATTCTCGTGGTGGTTCTGATCTTTCTTTTCCTTCACGAACCTCGCTCCACTCTCATTCCCGCCGCCGCCATCCCAATCTCGGTTCTGGGAACATTCGCCCTGCTTTATGCCCTCGGCTACAGCGTAAACATCCTCACCCTCCTCGCCCTGGTACTGGCCATCGGCATCGTCGTGGACGATGCCATTGTCGTCCTCGAAAATATCGTACGCCATATCGAAGAAGGAATGAATCCCTTCGAGGCCAGTCTCCTTGCCATGAAAGAAATCACCAGTGCAGTACTTGCGATCACCGCCAGCTTGGTGGTCGTCTTTCTTCCGATCGCCTTCCAAAGCGGAACCACTGGAATTCTTTTTCGGGAATTTGCTGTTACCTTGGCCGGTTCCGTCACGATTTCTGCCTTTGTCGCCCTCACTCTCAGCCCCGCCCTCGGCGCCCATTTTCTCAAACCCCCATCCAAACATATTCCGGCCTATGCGAAAATCCTTGAGGCGGGCCTACAAAGAATTTCCTCCTTCTACGCCACTAGTTTGGCATCTGCCCTTCGCCACCGCCGAATTCTTCTAGGTTTGGGGGCCGGAACGTTCGCTCTCACTGTCCTTCTCTACCGCGCCATCCCACAGGAGTTTCTGCCTGAAGAAGACAAAGGAACCATTGTCGCCGTTATCGTCACGCCGGAAGGTTCGACCAGCGAGGCCACTGACCAGTATGTCCGACAGGCGGAAAAGATCGCCTCCGAATATCCGGAAGTGGAGGGCTACTTTACTGCCGTTGCCCTCGCTCGGGGAGCTCCGGGCCAATCCAATCTCGGAATCATGTTCATGCGCCTAAAGCCCGACCGCGCCCGTACCGGACTTCAACTCGCCCGTCCCGGCGCACGCGGCTCCATGTTTACCCGCATGATTAGCGAGATCCGTGGAGCCGTCGTAATACCCTTTCTTCCCAAGGCGATCGGGCGTGGATTTGATGCATCCTTTCAAGTGATTTTGCAGGGTCCAGATTTGGTTCAACTTGAAAAAAGCGCCCGACAACTTAGGGATGAAATCGATAAAGCCGGTTTTCTCAGCCAGCCCCGCACTAACTTTAACTACGAGAAACCCCAGTTGAATCTGGAAATCGATCGAAACCGGGCAGCCGCACTCGGGATCTCCGTCCGTGACATCTCCGAATCCCTGCAAATCCTTCTCGGTGGGCTGGATATCTCCCGCTTCAACTTCGAGGGTAAACAGTACGACGTGATCGCTCAACTTCGGCGGACTGACCGCCTGGTTCCTGACGAGCTGAACAGCCTTTATGTCCGCGCACAGAGTGGTCAGCTCGTCCCTATCCGCGATCTCGTCCGTGCGAAGGAACAGGGTTCAGTGAACTCGATTTCCCACTTTGCCCGGCAACGAAGTGCCCAGGTCAGCGGCCAACCTTTGGGATGCACCCTTGGCCAAGCCATCGATAAAACGGAAGAGATCGCGAAAAGGATACTTCCTCCTGGAATTAAGCTGGAGTTTGACGGTGAGGCTCGGGAACTCCGATCCGGCCGTGGCGAAGCTTGGCAGATTCTCATTCTCGCGATTCTCATCGTCTACATGGCGCTTGCTGCCCAATTCGAAAGCTTCATCCATCCCATCACCATCATGGTGGCACTCCCCTTGGCTGCGGTCGGCGCACTGCTCTTACTCTTCGTTCTAGGCTTTTTAAATAGTCTCGCCCTGATTCCACAATACGTCCCTCCGGGCGTGCTTCCCAAGCCCTTGGCTTTTCTTTTCGGCCTGATCCCAGAAATCCCTTCAATGAATCTGAATCTCTATAGCTTGATCGGACTCGTTCTTCTTCTCGGATTGGTGACCAAGAATTCCATTCTTCTGGTGGAATTCGCAAACCAGAAGAGAGCCCAAGGAATGCCTGCACTTGAAGCGATGCTCGAAGCCGGTCGCCTGCGCCTTCGCCCTATCCTGATGACTGCACTTTCGACAGTGATCGGTATTTTCCCGGTAGCCCTTGGGCTTGGAGCGGGGGCCGAAAGCCGACGTCCCTTGGGCGTCGCTGTTGTCGGTGGAATGCTGACCTCAACTTTCCTGACGTTGTATTTGGTGCCAGCCTTTTACATCACCGTGGACCGATTCCGTCCACCCGCAAAACCTGCCTCGCCGAACTTGTCCTAAACGCTTTTGCTTCCTACTTTCAATTGATGACAATGGCTATCCCCCCAGATGGGGTTTCTCCTCTTCCCTACGCCAGCGAGGACGCTCGGGAACGTCGGGATATGATCATCGCAGGTCTCTTCACTATTCTTTACTTCCTCTTCTTTGCGTTTTTTTGGATCTCCTCCCAAACCCTGTCCTCAATTCAAAAAAAACCCGCTGAGAATCCGCTCCGTACCAATTTAAAAATTCAACGTCTCGCTCAAGCTCCCCAAATGGCTCCCCCTATGCAAAGCCAATTTGCGGACGCCTCAGGATTAAAAGAAGTGGATAAGCCCGATCCCAGAACCGCTCTTCAAAGTGACCGCAACACCGCCGCATCCAGCAAGGTAGTGAATGGAACGGACCCCACCTTGGGGGGTCAGGACGGCAAAAAAGATGACTCCTTAACGATGCGGGACTCCCAGTTTTCTGCCAACCCAGCCTCTCCCCCTCCTGCCGCCCGCCTGAGCCCATCCACCCCAAAGCCCCCCCAACAAACTCCTAAACCTGCTCCTGCGTTACCCAAACCGGATCTTCTCAAACCCGTTCCTGGCCCAGGCACCCCCATCCAAAAAGTAGACGACACTCCCGACACAAAGGAGGACCCAACCCAAAATCAGAACGATACGCCTCCGTCAGCCGCCCAAGCCGCCTCCAACGCCTCTGACTCCTCATCGGCCATGGCTCCACCCCCAGACATTTTCCGCGATCGAAGCGCTGTATCTGGGGGAGCCGTTGCAGGCCAAGACGCCTCCTTTGCGTCCATGGGCACCGCATTAGGCCGATACCAGCACAAGCTCTATCTCGCAATCGGATCCCGATGGAATAATAAAGTCCAACAGACAATGGCTCAAATTGGCGTCGATCGCGTGGTGGTTCGATTCCACGTGAATGCCGATGGCACTCTCTCCGATATCGACATCGTACAAGGCAACCCCAGTTCGATTCTCGGCATGATCAGCGCGGACTCCATCAAGCAGTCCAGTAACCTGATAGGCCCCTTTCCTGCAGACCTCAAAGACGAGAAGCCAAACGGCTTCCCGTGGCAACTGGCTTTTCGCATCTATTAAAGGATCAAGGCTCGCCAAACTTTTGCCTTTCACTAGGATCATTCTCTTATGGGACTCGATGTCATCAGCACTTTGCAAGATCTGACCAAGGTCAGCCCTTTCATCATCGCACTGATCCTTTTACCGCTCTTCTCCTGCCTGATTACGGGTCTCTTTTTATCGACTGTCATCTTTTTACGACTGCGCCGGGAACGAGTCGCTCCCAACGAGATCATTGACGCGATTCGCGCCCTTAAGGCGGGCGGCAACACGGAAACCCTTGTTCGTCTCTGCGTTCGTAACGACTCCCCTCTTGCTCGCCTCGTGAATAGCTGCCTAGAACACTCCTCCCTACCCCGATCTGAAAATGTGGAGGTGCTTCAAACCCTCGCCCGAACCGAAGTCGCCCGACTGGAACGTGGCATCGTTTACCTGGAAATCTTTGTTGGTGCCTCACCCCTCCTCGGCCTCGTAGGAACAGTATCCGGCCTGATCACCATCTTTGCCGCGGTCGGGACCGAAAATGCAGATCCAGCAAAGATCTCTGCAGGTATCGCCGAAGCTCTCCACACCACCGTCCTCGGAATCTTTACCGCCATCGTGATGCTTTTCCCCTTCACCTTCTTTGGAAAAAAGGTCGATGTCCTCGCCGTGGAACTCGAGGAATATTCCATGCTTCTTCTCAAGAAGCTTTATACCGAAGAAGTTCCCGCCTAGCGCCCTGCCGGGCTCGCCCGCGATGAAGTTCAAACCCAGCCACCGTCGTCGCGCCGAGATCAACGTCATTCCGTTGATCGACATCTTGTGCATGCTTCTGATCTTTTTCATCGTCACCACTACTTTTAAGAAAAAAACCGCTTCGGTGGACGTCACCCCCCCAAAGTCAGAAAAGGGCACGGAAAAGGTTGAGGAGGCAAAAACAGCTCCTCCCGAGTTGACCCTGAAATCCAAGAAAGCGGATGACTACGCCAAGCTCTACAATGCGGATGAGTTTCCCCTCTACTTAGGGGATCAAATTCTTAAACTAAACGTCAAGTCTGACACATTTCGCGCGGATCTGGCCAAGACTCTCAAAGATAGAAACGTCAAGAATCTGATCCTCAACTTTGATGAGACGACTCCCATCGCTATCTTCTTTAAATTCTTTGATGCGTGCGAGGACGCCGGCGTCCCGATCTCCGTCCGTACCTCCAAGATCGGTGGCGCCACTGCCAACCCCTGAAATCGCTCTCTCCGACTCTTCCCATTCGTCTTTACGGTGACCCTGTTCTACGCCAGACAGCCACACCCGTTCGGCCACCGGATGCGAAGCTCATGGAGCTTTCACGAGTCCTAGAGAATACGATGCGAGAGTCTGAGGGTATCGGTCTTGCCGCCCCCCAGATCGGTATCTCCCTTCAAATTGCCTTGGTTGACCTTAGAAAGGTCGAGAAGCGACCTTCCACGATGGAACTCCACGGAAAGCCCGTCGATTGGCGCGTTCATATGCCCCTCTTCTTTTGCAATCCCGTGATCACACTTACCCGCCGCAGGGAGGATGAGGATGAGGGATGCCTGAGCTTCCCTGGCCTCCATGGTCCCGTACGACGCAGTCTCCGCATCCAGATGGATTATCTCGATCTCAAAGGACGGGTAACAACCCTCACTGCAGGTGGTCTCTTGGCACGAGCGTTACAACATGAGGTCGATCATCTGATGGGAGTTCTCTTTATCGATCGCATGTCTCCAGATGCAAAACGCACTCTCGCGCCAGAACTTGAAAAACTTTTACAAAATCAGACGCCCAGGAAGTAATCCTTTATGCTAATTCGTGCGGGTGCCCTCATTGAATCCACGAATCGGGTTCATCGTCCAGGTCACCTTCGCATGGAAAAAGGAAAAATTCTTGCGGTTGGATCTAACCTCATGCCCCTACCCGGTGAAGAGATTCTCTCCATTCCTGAAATCACATTGGCTCCCGGATGGATCAATCTTCACGCACATCTTGAGCTGTCTGCACTTTATGGAGTCCTGTACAAAGGGAACACTTTCTCGGGTTGGCTCAAAGAGCTTCTTCCCCTTCTTCCCACTCTCACTCCCGAAGTGCGCCGCAGCTCCATCCTTACTTCAACTCGTCATGCCGCCCATTCAGGCACTACCTCGATCCTCTCGATTCTGACTCAACGCACGGCTCTTGCTGGCTTAACCTCAACCCCTACGCGAGTTTGGTGGGCTCTCGAATTTTCCGATCTCAGGGAAAAACCAAAAGTTGCCGAGATTGTGGATCAGGCAACCTCATGGGTCTCACGCCATCCGAATGCAGATTGGCACTTGGCCCTTTCCCCACACGCCCCCTACACAGCTTCCCCATCTCTTTACAACGAACTTTCGGCCTTAGCCTCTCAAAAGCATCTTCCCTTCACAACCCACCTGGCTGAGTCCTTGGATGAGACTGATTTTTTTGCGAATCAGAAATCCTCCCTGCGTCACCTTCTTCCCGCCGATTTTGATCGGCCCGACCTCCTTGTATCCCAATCCCCTGCAGAGTGGTGCCAGAAACATAGTGTTCTTCCCTCAAGACCCATCCTTGCCCATGGAAACGAGTTCTCTATCACAGACCTACCCTATCTCAAGGAACGTAGTGCCACGATTGTCCACTGCCCCACCACTCATCAATGGTTTGAACGAAAGCCCTTCCCTTTTAACTCTTACCAGGCTCACCAGATTCCAATCGCTCTTGGAACCGACAGCCCTGCCAGCTCCCCAAATTTGTATTTTGATCTTCGTTTAGAGGCACGCACCTTCTTACAAAACCACCCTTCATGTGCCCCAAAGAGTGTTTGGGAGATGCTCACCACAATTCCCGCACAAGCACTCGGTCAGGGCAAAACGTTGGGCGTTCTGAATACCGATTACTTGGCAGATTGGGTAGGCTGGCGTATCCCACTAGAACAAGATCCATTCACTTCGATTCTCCTAAGCACTGAACCGGCAGAGATGACCTGTATTTCAGGAAAAATCACGCCACACGAAAAGATTTAGCCTCGTCCCCCACCCCCTTTCGTCGGCACGATAGTAGGGTATGGGTGCACCCTCTTTTTTGAATGAAATAGACAGTCGGAAGGCCGAAAGGCACCAACAGGGTCGTGATCGTTCTCTACCCCAAAATTCCGCCCCGATCTCTTTTTCGGATAACGACTACCTTGGGCTAGCCAAGAATCCAACTGTCGTACAATCCGCCCAAGAGGCCATCAAGAAACATGGCACGAGTGCGCGAGCCGCGCGCCTTCTTGCAGGGCTTTGCCCCGAGCATCAAAATCTTGAGTCTGCCTTAGCACTATGGAAGCAGAGCGAGCGGGCACTTCTTTTTGCTTCGGGATACCTTACTCCTCTGGGGGTGATTCCTGCCCTTGTGGGCCCTGGCGATACCATCTTGCTTGAACGAAACGCGCATGCCTGCCTCTTTGATGGGGCCAAGCTTTCTGAGGCGCGTCTCCGCTTATTTCCAAGGCAAGACATGCCCGCTCTCAAACAAATGCTCGATTCAACCCGCAAGTTGAATCCAACCGGAAAGATCCTTCTGGTAGTCGAATCCCTTCACTCAATGGATGGGGACTTTGCCCCACTGGAGGAGATCATCCGCCTCAAAACGGAAGCTGGAGCTTGGCTAATCCTGGATGAAGCTCACGCGGGGGGAATCTGCGGCCCAGAGGGATCAGGACAAGCGGCAGAACTTGGGCTGACCTCCGCAATCGATTTACAAATGGGCACACTGGGAAAAGCCCTTGGTTCCGCTGGGGGATTTATTACAGGCCAGGCAAAGATTATCGATCACCTTCTCAATGAGGCCCGAACCTTTCTTTTCGGTACTGCCCTGCCCCCAGCTTCCGCTCGTGCTGCCCTTACTGCCCTGTCGATCATCCGATCCAAAGAAGGTGAGGACCTCCGCCAAACGCTACGAAAAAACATCGCTCTTTTCCGTTCTGAATTTACCTCTCCTCAGCTAGGCCCGATTCACCCCATTTTTTGCACAACAAACTCGACCGCTACTGCGTCCTCCAAGATTCTTAAAGACCAAGGCTTAGAGGTTCCTGCGATTCGCACTCCTACGGTGCCCAATGGAACGGCTCGACTTCGGATCAGCCTATCGGCTCGACACTCTGAGTCAGAAATCGGTCTACTTACCCAATTTCTTAAAGCACTTCCAAAATCGTGACCCCAAAAGAAATCGCACAGATCGACCAGCAGCACCTCTGGCATCCTTTCTCCCCAAACTCGCTTTGGCTGGATCCTGACCATCCACCCCTCTCCATCGCGTCAGGCGAAGGGGCCTGGCTTATTGCAAGCGATGGCAGGCGGTACCTCGACGGAAATTCATCGATCTGGACAAATCTCCACGGACACGCCCATTCCAAGATCAATCAAGCCATAAAGACTCAACTCGACCGCATCGCGCACTCCTCATTTCTCGGTCTCACTCATGAGCCCGCTGTCCGCCTTGCCCAGCAACTCCTTCGATACACTCGACTTTCCGCCGTATCTCCAAACCTAAATCGCGTTTTTTTCTCGGATGATGGTTCAACCGCGATCGAGGCAGGCCTCAAAATGATTCTTCAATCCTTCGCACAAAATGGTCAAAGTCAGCGCACTCAGTTCATCTCTCCTGAAGGCGCTTATCACGGCGATACTGTCGGGGCAATGAGTCTCAGCCACAGCCCTACGTTTCATCACCACTTTGAACCTGTTCTTTTTCCGACTCAGAAAGTCATGACTCCCGCTTGCTATCGGTGCCACTTCAATCGCGCCAAGCCCGAACAAGCAGACGCCCGTTCATACCGTAAGTGTAATTTCGAATGTGCATCTTTGGCCGAGGAAGCGATCGAACAGGCAGGAGATCGATTAGCAGCTTGGGTTTTAGAGCCTCGTGTTCAAGGGGCCGCAGGAATGATCATGCATCCTCATGGTTACGCCAAACGTACGGCAACATTTGCACGTAAAGTTGGTGCGAAAATATTTTTTGATGAAGTACTCACTGCCTTTGGCCGAACTGGAACTTCCCTAGCCTCCCATGCGGAGGAAGTGGCGCCTGATGTGCTGGCTCTAGCGAAGGGCCTTACTGGCGGTTACCTGCCCCTTGCTGCGACGCTAACTACAGAGGAGATCTTTCAGTCGTTTAGTGGCGATATTGATCGAACCTTCTTCCATGGTCACAGCTATACCGCAAACCCGCTGGGTTGCTCGGCCGCTTCTGCCAGTTTGGATCTTTTAGAATCCTCCGAAGAGATAAAGAAAGGGGAGAGGCTAGTTCAGAATCTTTCCACACTCTCTTCAACCTTCTGGAAGAATCCCTATGTAGGTGATGTTCGCCAAGAGGGTGCTATCCTAGCCATCGAACTGGTTGCGGATCGAGCGACTCGAACTCCTTTCCAAGCCGAGAAAAGAGTCGGCGCCAAGATCTGCCATACCGCAAGGGAATTTGGGCTTATCACTCGCCCCATTCGTGATGTTCTTGTCCTAATGCCACCCTACTGCACGCGCCCTGAGGAACTAGAGAAGATGGTTCACGCTCTGCATCAGGCCATCGCACGAGAACTTGGCACATGAAGGGCGTCTTTGTAACAGGAACTGACACGGGAGTTGGGAAGACCTACTTCACCTCACTCCTTACCAGAGCACTTCGCAAAAGATCGGTTCCTGCGATTCCCCTTAAGCCTATCTCAGCGGGTGACCGCACTGATTCAATTCTCCTTTCGGAGGCTACGGGTGGGGAAATTTCTCCAATCGAAATCAATCCCGTACACTTTTCTGCTCCGCTCTCCCCCTACGCCGCCTCCATGGTGGAGGGTAGTCCGTTTCCTTGGGGAATCCTGCGTGAGCGAATGGAAAAACTGGCTCAGAACTATCAAGGGCCGTTTCTGATAGAGGGCGTGGGCGGATGGCGTGTTCCTCTGGACTCCAGCCTGGGAATTCGGGAGTGGGCACAAGAGTTATCTCTTCCTGTTGTCGTGGTGGCTCGAAATTCCTTGGGCACTCTAAACCACACCCTTTTGACAGTTGATTCGATACGCCAATCCAAAATACCCCTTCTGGGTGTAGTTCTAAACGATACGACGCCAAAACCAGACGACTCCTCAATCACAAATCCAGCACTTTTAGAACAACTGACCCGCCTCCCCGTACTTTCTCTGCCCTACCAGTCCACACAACTTCCCTCACTTCCAGCTTGGTTAACCTCATTCTAACGCTCAACCGACCAGCGCGGATCAGCATCCGCTTTCCAGTCGGAGGATTGACCGTCCAAAACGCGCCGAGCCACGACTGCTGCAATCATGGAAGCATTATCAGTATTCCAACCCCCCGTGGCACACTGAAAATCACATCCCCTCTGCACCGCCATGTTTTTTAGCGCCTCAAGTACCCCTCGATTGGCACTCACTCCACCACTAACCGTAAAAGTGAGGATTCCCGTTTGATCTAAAGCCTTCGCAGACCGATCCACCAAAGATTCAGTAATGGCTGCTTGCACCTCAGCACAAAAGTCAGATCGCGCGCCTCCCTCGACTGCAAGTCTCGGATTCTTCTCCAGAAGTAGCCGAGCTGCATTTTTCAATCCACTGAAACTAAAATCACAACTTTCTGCTCCTTTCATCGGCCGGGGAAGAGACACCCGGCCCTTGACACCCCCACGCGCTTCTTTCTCTAAAGCCGCTCCCCCTGGATATCCAAGGCCAACCATTCGAGCGAGTTTGTCAAAAGCCTCCCCTGCAGCATCGTCTCGCGTCGTCCCCAAGATTCTTCTTTTCTCCGGTCCTGTAGCTTCGACCAGCAAGGTATGCCCGCCACTGACAATCAACGCCACATGAGGATATTTTGGCCATTTTCCTCCGGACACAAATGGACTGTAAAGGTGACCCTCCAGATGATTGATGGCGTGAAAGGAGGTCTTTTGAGCCCATGCAAACGCCTTACCAAAAGACAGACCCACAAGAAGAGCAGGAGCTAAACCAGGACCCGCAGTTGCCCCGACTCCATCGATCTTTACCTCACCAGAGCTACTCTTCGCCTCGTCGAGCAGTTTGGGCAAAAGCTCAAGATGCTGACGAACGGTCAGCTCGGGAACAATCCCTCCAAGTTCCGCGTGCTCCTGGGGGCGGGTCGCTAACGCCTCGCCCAAGAGCCGACAGCCCTGTTCATCCGCTTCAACGACAGCCACGGCCGTCTCATCACAGGAAGTCTCGATGCCAAGAGTGCGGAGGGCCACGGGACTAGGAGGAACGGTCGGGAGTTAGGCGTCGTTTGACGACTTTCCATCCCCGCAAAAGATCAATCGCACGGTCCAGCGGTTCATCATTCACTTCAGGCTCTGGATCTTGATTTTTTTTCAGCCCTGGACTCCGTTTTTGAAAGATCGCCTCCTCCTCCCCTCGAGTAAGGCGCGCGATTACATCCGGCTCAATTCCTACGCCATGAATTTTTTTCCGGGATGGAGTCGTATAGTGGGCAGTTGTTAGACGAACTCCCACATCGGGAATGACACTGGGATCCACGCGTTGCACGGTTTGGACCGATCCTTTTCCAAAGGTAGTTTCCCCCACAATCACCGCCAGACCAAGATCCTGCAAGGCTCCCGCGACGATTTCCGCTGCACTTGCCGTGTTTCCATTCACCAAAACAACCGTTGGCCACCGGATTCGAAGGCTCACATTACGAGAAAGATACTTTTGCTGAGTCGACCCCGCCTTGCGCCCCTCTGTAGCCACAACCAGCGTTCCCCCGGGCACAAATCGACTGACCACTTCCACGGCAGCATCCACTAATCCTCCAGGATTGTCGCGTAGATCAAGTACCAGGGCCGTGGCGCCTTCCTTTCCCAGTTGGGCCATAGCTGCATCAAACTCTTTGGCAGTTTTTTCACCAAACTGGGTTATGCGCACATACCCAATCTTTTCCCCTTGGCTGACTGAAGAGGAAACCATTTTAGTCTCCTGCAGGGTAGGTACTTGAATCATCTCTCGAACCACGGAAAGCTCGAAAGTCTTTTGTTCACTAGGACGATAGATCGAAAGTTGAACCTGAACACCTGGCCGACCGCGGAGCAATCGAATGGCCTCCCCCAAGCTCAGTTTTTGTGTTCCTTTACCCTCAATTTTCACAATCCGATCCCCAGGAAGAAGGCCCGCTCGAAACCCAGGTCCGCCCTCAATCGGCACATTAACCGTAAGTTGGTTTTCCACCATTCCCACCGAAATCCCCAAACCGCCGAACTGCCCCTCCGTCTCAGTGCGAATCATTTTATAGTGTTCCGGGTCCAAAAACTGGCTGTGCGGATCCAACGAGGTCAGCAATCCTCGTAATGCGGCATAGGTCATTTTGTCGTAGTCGGTCTTTTCGATCTCCAAGTACTCATCCCGAATCATCTCCACAACGCTGGCAAATAGAAGAGCACTCCGATACCGACCCTCCTCACTGGTCGCAGCGGCGTTCGTTTGAGTCAACTCAACCGCGTTGCAGGACAATACGAACCCCCAGACCACCCCCCAAATACAGGGATAAATCCTCATACCTTAGGAGGAAATTCGAGATGGTTTTTGAACCACTGGATCGTTTCTCGCAAGCCATCCTCCAGAGAAACCTTAGGCTCCCAACCCAGAATTGTCCGAGCACGGGTGATATCAGGTTTGCGCTGCTTAGGGTCATCCACAGGAAGCGGGTTTTTAACAATCGTACTTTTTGTTTCTGTGATCCGTTGGATACGTTCCGCAAACTCTAGGATCGTCAGTTCGAGAGGATTTCCAATATTCACAGGCTCATGAAAGTTCGATTGGGAGAGACGGTAGATTCCATCAATCAGATCGCTCACAAAACAGAAACTTCGAGTCTGGTTGCCCTCACCGAACACGGTCAACGGTTCTCCCCTTAAAGCCTGACTGACAAAAGCTGGCACCACCCGCCCATCTCGCAAACGCATTCGAGGTCCATAGGTGTTGAAGATCCGAACAATCTTTGTGTTCACCTTATGGAATCGGTAGTACGCCATGGTCATCGCCTCAGCAAAGCGCTTCGCCTCGTCGTAGACCCCACGAGGTCCGATCGGATTTACGTTCCCCCAATAATCCTCTTTTTGAGGATGAACGAGTGGATCCCCATAACATTCGCTGGTCGAAGCAAGAAGGAAGGTCGCCCCTTTTGCCTTAGCCAAGCCCAACGCATTGTGTGTACCGAGGGAACCCACCTTCAGGGTTTGGATCGGCAACTCCAGATAATCGATCGGGCTGGCAGGCGAGGCAAAATGAAAGACGTAATCCACCGGTCCCTCAACCGATATAAACTTGGTCACATCATGCCGAAGAAAACGGAATCTTTTTTCACCTCGTAAATGGTCGAAATTACGTTCATTCCCCGTCAGCAGATTATCTACGGCGAGAACTTCATGGCCCTCCTTGAGAAGGCGATCGACAAGATGGGAGCCGAGGAAGCCGGCCCCCCCAGTAACAACGCTTATTGGCATATACTTGAGCTAGTAACTAAATGCTCCAAAGGCAAGCCAACGGACTCGCCCCTTGCGCATGAATCGGGCAAGGTAAGGGTATGGAGTCGAGTTCCATCACAATTGGACAGACGTTCGGCAATTACCAGTTGGAGCGAGAATTGGGCCAAGGGGGAATGGGTACGGTTTATCTGGCCAAAGATAGTGGATTGAATCGGCACGTTGCCTTGAAGATTTTACGCTCTGATTTAGGAACAGATCCATCGTTCGCCACAAAGTTTCTTGAGGAGGTTGAGGTAACCGCATCTCTTGCCCACCCCAATATCATCCGCGTCTTCACCTTGGGCGAACAGGATGGTCGTCTTTACCTGGTGATGGAGCATTTGGACCAGCCCAGCCTTGAGGATTCAATGCAAACGAGGGGAAAAATCCAGGAAAAGGAGGTTCTTGAAATCGGAGTGGGAATTGCCTCTGCCCTCCAATTCGCACATGAAGAAACCGGCTTAATTCACCGCGACATTAAGCCAGGCAATATCCTTTTCGGGCGGGGAAATATTCCCAAATTGGCCGACTTTGGTTTAGCCGCAGGAGCACGCTCGGCGCTCGGCCAGCAAGACGAGATTTGGGGAACACCCTACTATGTGTCTCCCGAAAGACTTCTTCGTGAACCAGAGGATATTCGAAGTGATATCTATTCTCTCGGCGCCACCCTCTACCATGCCTTGGCGGGGAGACCTCCCTTCGAGGCCGAAACAGCAGAAGAAGTTGCCAAAAGGCATATTTCAGATCGTCCCCCACCTCTGCGCAGTTTTTGCTCGAATGCCCAAGAGCAAACAGTCATTACTTTAGACAGGTGCCTAGCGAAAAAAACCTCTTCTCGCTGGACAAGCTATGCAGAATTAATCAACCAATTGGCAGATGCGTTGCGCCGCATCGGCTAGACGGAAGCTTATTGAATGCTCCAGGTTGCAGTGCTCAGATTACTAACCACACCGCTAATCGTTACATTACCCGGAGTTGCACCAGCAGTTCCTGGTTTAATAAATTCAGCAGAATTACCAATTCGGTACACGACTATCCCTTTGGATTTCCATCCGACAGTTGCTGCGGATATTGGGATATTAGAAAAAGTTTGCAGACTAGCACCAACGTTTTTTGAGATAAACAGAGGCAGGTTTCCATCATCCGAAGCAGAGAGTCCACTGTTATACCCCCAAGCGATATTGTTAGCTAAAATATTGTTCGTGGTTGTAGCGGCAGTAAATCCATTGCCCGCTAAAATTTTTGTGCTGTTGAGTTGGCCTAGGGCTACGAGATTTGTGAAAAAAGCGGTTGAGGTGACAGAATTCGTATTTGTGCCGTTAAAGTTTCCCTCATTTTCATTTGCATAACTAAATGCGATCATTCCGCATTGACGGATGTTAGAAACGTCAACCTGCTGCTTCGCTTTATCCAAACCACCTTGAATTGCAGGAACGGCCAACCCCGCCAATAGACCAATAATGCTGATAACCACCAGAAGTTCGACAAGAGTAAATGAATTAGCTTTTAGTTTTTTTAATCCGCGGATGATTTTTCTCATGGGTGAAATGTGCCCCACGTTGCACACTCTGTCAAACTGACATGAGCACTGCCGCCTTACAGGACCTCCTTTCAATCACCATCCCCCCTGATCGAATTGCCACTTCTCCAGCTCATCCCCGCGACTCTGCCCGCCTCCTTCTTCTCCGCCGTGCCACAAACGAGATCACCGATCTCACGATTTGTGACCTCCCCTCCCTCCTCTCCCCCTCTGACCTCCTCGTACTCAATAACTCAAAAGTCATCCCCGCCCGCCTTATCTGCTCCCAAAACCGCACCGAACTTCTCCTTCTCGAGGAAACGAGCCCCGGTTGGTGGACCGCCCTCGGCACCCCCTCCAAACGCCTTCAACCCGGTACCCTCCTATCGCCCGACCCCATCCCAGGCCTTACCCCCTCCAGCCCTACCCCCCAACTTCGCGTAGAAAAATCTATCCCCGGCGGACAAATCGTTCTCCACGTACTAGGTAATTCCCTCAACCTAGACCAATACGGCCTACCTCCTCTCCCCCCCTATATCCTCAAATCCCGAAAAGCCCACGGAGAACCCGACTTCCAAACCTCCGACCCAACCGACTACCAAACCACATACGCAAAATCCCCGGGATCCGTTGCCGCACCAACCGCCGGCCTTCACTTTACCCCCGAACTCCTCGCTCAATTTCCCCACGCTTTTGTCACTCTCCACGTAGGTCTGGGAACTTTTCGCCCTATCAAAACTCAGGACTTTCGTGATCACCCTATGCACACGGAACACTATGAAATCCCAGCTGGCTTTGCCGAAAAGGCCGCTGCTGCAAAAAAAATCATCGCCGTAGGGACTACCTCGGCTCGTGTCCTCGAATCCGCCCCCTCCCTCGACCCCCATCAAGGTATCACCTCTGCATTTATTTATCCCCCTTACGAATTTAAACGCGTGGGCGGTCTGCTCACTAACTTCCACCTCGCCCACTCAACTCTTCTCCTTCTTGTTGCCGCATTCGTCGGCCCAGAACTCACCCTCCGCGCCTATCAACACGCTCTCGAGAAAAAGTACCGCTTCTTCAGCTTTGGCGATGCCATGCTGATACTTTAAATCTCCCTACGGCTGTTTTGCCTCAGTCTTTTTCGATGAATCCTCCACCTCGACCAGTTCAATTGTAAAAACCAACGTCTCGTTCGCTCCAATATTACCAGCTCCCGTCCCCTTCGCTCCGTACCCAAGCTGAGAGGGAATCACCACCTCCCACTTGTCCCCCTCCCGCATCCGCGGCAACACCTCCTGCCAACCAGGAACAGTCCGATCCACCCGAAGTCGCGCAGGCTCTCCCTCTTTCGATTTATCAAAAACCCTGCCGTCCACATGCTTGCCAGCATAATTTACCTTGATCCAGTCACTCAACTTAGGCGTCTTGCCCTTGCCCGATGCCTCCACCTTGTACATCACGCCACACTTCAGCTCCTGCACACCTTCCAGCTGCTTAAACTCCTCTCGAAACATTGCCCCTAACGTAATATTTTTTCTCGCTCCCGTTTCCGCCTGAAGATTAGCCCCTTCACTTACCACCTCATCCTTGGGCGCCTCCTCCTCAGCGGCAACCATGCCCACAAGGCCAACCCCCATCAGCCACGCCCACGCTGGCACAAATTTCATATCGCTACTCTACCCACCCCACGCTTGCCGTGCCAACTTCTCCCGCCCAACCACGACTCCTTTAAAACTGCCCACGCAACGCAATCTGGAAATAAGGTGCCATCGTGCTGTTCACATTGTCGTTGATCCTTGGAAAATCGAACGTCCTCCAAACCATCGCACCCCCCTCGGCCTGCACCGAAAGACCGGGAGAAACCTCATACGCAATCCCTCCCCCCACCCGAGCTTCAAAATAGTTCACCAACGCCCCTGCTAAACTCCGATTTCCCAAGACTTCCGGATCACTATCCGCCAATCGGGCATTCAAATTTAAAATATCCCCACCAACAAAAAGTCGAATGTCTTCGGTAGGGCTCCAGTCAATCGTCGGCTTAGGCGCACTTCCGTTCAGCAACCAATCTTTCGCAAATCTCCAACGAAATCCAGGAACCGGCAATACTGGGAAGAAATTGAAGGCATCCACCCTCATGGCGATAAACCACTGAAAATCTTCATTCACGATGTTCGTGAACGCTGCCACCCCCGGCATGTTGACCTGATGCCAACCGATGCTTTGGAGTGTTCCATAAACTCCTGGTTCGAGTTGGATTCGCATCAACCACTCGCTGGCCTCGTCCAACTGCACATCGACCCCAAAGATCATGTTCAATCCCTGCAGATTCTGCGGCAGGGGAATATTCGATCCGCTGTACCCAAAGGAAAAAGTCTGCCAATCCCCACCAACAATCCCCACCAATCCGTCCACAATCTTGTGGCTCGCCAAAATTCCCACTTCTGCAGACTGTTCGGTAACCGTTCCCAACCCCTGCTTCAGACTAGCGGAAGCCACATACCCATAATCTGTACCCAACTCAAACGACCACTCATCCGAAGCCTGACTTTTGGCCGGTCCAAAGGCTTGCCGCCCAGGCACCAACCGTACCGGCGCCAGCGGATCCTCTATTTCCCCTTCAGGCGTAATAGGCCCAGGTCCAGGCTCTTGGGCCTGAACAAAAGCTGAATTAAATAGCCCTAAAGCTATAATAATAAGCACTTTAAAATAAAAATCCATTTTCACCGTAAGGGAGTTAATATAGATTTACTTGTAAAATCCAAGAGAAAATTAGGCCAAGAAACGGACTAGGGATTGATCTGTCTCTTGATCTCTTCGCAAGCCCTCCGAACCTCACCCATAAACATCCCCTCCGCCACCATCCGGGCAGTCGCCTGCGCCAACTGTGCTGGATTGGTTTGCACCACATCCATCCGACAAACGAGCGACCGCCCCTCCGAATACGGCCAAATCCCATAAAAACTGATCGAACCAAAATAGCCGCTGGAAACATAGTAGTTCATATCCGCCACTTCCCACCTGCCTCCAATGCCAGATCGCACTACTCCGCATCCAAGAGCCACTGTTGGTGTTTTATCCACCTCCATCAGTTGCCAATAATCATTCACCTCAATTTTTTCTTTTTCATCCTTCCCCCCATAAGCCAAAGCGGTTAACAAACGCCGAAACTCATCCCGAACAGGCCCATTTTCCTTCAAAACCTCCCTCAACTCCGCATCAAAATCCACCTCAGCCTCCGGCCCCGAAGGCACCCCAATTGTTTCCTTCCAACCCCCACGGTGGAAGGTCTGAACAAGCTTCATCAAAACCGAAACCCAACCAGACACTTTTTCGCTGGTGATCTGCGCAATTTCTTCCGGATGCAAATGAAGCTTACCCTCTTTCTGATCTTGGACTTGGAGCATCAAGTCAAAAGGCAGCACCCCCAAAGCCTCTCGGAATCGGCTCCAATCAGAATCCACAGATGGGCGGGATATTTTCTGAAACATCTTAACCGCTCCAGAACCCTCCCACGGTAGCGTTTTTCCCCCAGTCGGATCAAAGAGCAAAATTGATTTCGCAACCTTCTCCGGCTTCCCAGATGCTAGAAAAAATACCTTCGCCCCCAAAAAGCCCGGCCTCCCTCCCGCAATTAGCCACTTCTGTCCGACAATCTGCCCCTTCTCTATCTCGTCGATTGGCACCTCAAAGCCCATTCTCGCAATATCTTCTTTCCACCCTCCGACTTTAATCTCCTGCGTCGCCACCTTACCCTCCGCCCCATCGCGTAACGGGATCTCCACCGCCCACAATCCCCCCATCCCCATCCACCCACAAAGGAAAGCCCAGCATCTGGCATTGACTCGAAATCCTTTTCGCATAAGGTTTTCTTCTTATGGCTCGGCAGACAAAAAGCAAGATCATCACAGGAAATCGGCTCCACGAAAAGGACACCGGTTCTTCCGACGTCCAGGTCGCTCTCCTCACAGAGCGCATTAACCATCTATCCACTCACCTCGAAAACTCCGTAAAAGACTTTGCTTCCCGTCGTGGCCTTCTCTCGATGGTCAGCCGCCGTCGTCGGCTTCTGGACTACCTCCACCGCACGGAGCCCAAACGGTATCGTACTCTTCTAGAAAAACTGAAACTGAGGAAATAAACCCCACCCAGAACTAACCAGCAAGTCCCTCCAAGCGGGAACTCTCTGAACGGCCCGAGCTGAGCAGATGACACCACGCAGGCTCCCTGGCCTCCGCTGTGTCCTCTGAAAGCCACCCGAGCTGGTCCTTGGCTTCCTCACCTATCCCGATCTTTCCTCGATCTGGGCTATGCTTTGTTGTGACCCACAGAACCCATCCAACTATGAGCTCCAACCACAAAACCCTTACTGCCCGCTTGGGCGACCGCGACCTTCACATCGAAACCGGCAAACTCGCCAAACTCGCCGACGGCGCTGCCCTCGTCACCATGGGCGAAACGGTCATCATCGTCACTGCAGTCTCGGCCACGAAAGTCAAAGACGGCCAAGACTTCTTCCCTCTCACCGTTGAATATAAAGAAAAAGCCGCCGCCGTAGGTCGCATCCCCGGAAGCTACTTCCGCCGAGAAGGTCGCCCGACCGAAAAAGAGATCCTCACCTGCAGGATGATCGATCGCCCCCTTCGCCCCCTCTTTCCCAAAGGCTATTTTTACGACACTCAAGTCATCGCCATTCTTCTTAGCGCCGACGGCCAAAACGATCCCGATATTCTTGCCCTGAACGGCGCCTCCGCCGCCCTCATGGTCTCCGACATCCCTTGGGCTGGCCCCATCGCCGCCGTTCGCGTTGCACGCGTTGCGGGAAAATTTATCGCGAATCCAACCCATAACGAGAATGCCGAAAGCGATCTCGACCTCGTTTACGTTGGTACGGAACACGAATCACTCATGATCGAAGGCAGTGCCAAAGAACTCCCCGAAGCTGAATTCAAAGCTGCCCTCGAATTCGCTCAGCAATCCATCCAGCCGATCATCAAGATTCAAAAAGAGCTGGCTGCGTCCCACGGAAAAAAGAAACGCCAGGCCCCCCTTCTTCTCGTGAAAGACGAACTCCTCGAGGTCGCCTACAGCGTGGCGGGATCTCGGATCGAAGCCGCCATTTATCAGCCCTCGAAAGTCGATCGCTACAAAGCCGTCGAAACTCTCAAGGACGAGGTCAAAGCGAAGGTCTTGGAAAAATTCCCTACAGCCACTCCTTTCGAAATCTCGCAAGCGTTCGACTACCTCCAGAAAAAAGCATTCCGCACCAGCATTCTGGACAAAAACAAACGCTGCGATGGACGCCCCGCCGACCAGATCCGCAATCTCACGGGCGAGGTCGGTATCCTTCCCCGCTCCCACGGTTCCTCCCTCTTCGCACGAGGCGAGACCCAAGCCATCTGCTTGGCTACCCTCGGACCGTTAGACGAGGCCCAGCAGATCGACGCCTATACGGGCGGATCCGACAGCAAACGCTTCATCCTTCACTACAACTTTCCTCCCTTCTCCGTAGGCGAAACAGGTCGGTTTGGTGGCCAGAGTCGTCGTGAAATCGGGCACGGGGCTCTCGCTGAACGCTCCATTGAGCCCGTCATCCCATCTGGATCCGAATTCGGTTACGCAATACGCGTCTCCTCAGAAATCATGGAATCCAATGGCTCTACGTCTATGGCCTCTGTTTGTGGAGGCACCCTCGCCCTTCTGGATGCAGGCGTTCCTTTAAAAGCACCCGTTGCAGGCATTAGCGTCGGACTCGTCACCGAATTCGACGCTGCAGGCACGAAAATGCTGCGCCACCAAATGCTCACCGACATCATCGGAAGCGAAGATCACTTCGGCGACATGGACTTTAAATTGTGCGGCACCGCACAGGGTGTGACCGGTTTCCAACTAGACCTCAAACTCCCGGGCCTTCCCCTTGCCATGCTGAAGGATGCTATCGACCGCGCCACCAAGGCTCGTCACGACATCCTCAAATTCATGAGCACCATCTTGCCCGCTCACCGCTCGAAACTCTCCCAATACGCACCGCAGATCGAAATGCTCAAAATCCCGCAGGATAAAATTGGGCTTCTGATCGGACCAGGCGGGAAAACGATCAAAGGCATTTGCGCCGAAACGGGTGCTGAGGTGAATGTTGAGGACGATGGTACCGTTCGCATCTACGCCAATACAGGCCCTGCCATGGCTCGCGCAAAGGAACTCATCTCGGGTCTGACTGGGGATATTGAAGTCGGCAAGACCTACAAAGGCCGAGTCGTCTCCCTCAAGGATTTCGGTGCTTTTGTCGAAATCTTCCCAGGCCGTGACGGCTTGGTTCATATCTCCGAACTCGCCGAAGGCCGAGTCGAACGTGTTGACGATGCCGTCAAGATGGGTGACCTGATCGAAGTGAAATGCATCGGAGTCGATGATAAGGGACGGGTCAAACTTTCCCGAAAAGCGGTTCTTCGCGAGGCCGCAGGTACAAACGGTGCACCCGGCCGTAACTAAGAGCAAAAGGACAATCCCATGCCGATCTCCGTAGGAACAAAATCACCCGACTTCACCCTGAAGACCAAACGGGGCGAAGACCTGAAGGACATCAAACTTTCCGACAACTTCGGCAAGAAAAAGACTGTCCTCCTGTTCTTCCCTCTGGCCTTCACTGGCGTCTGCACGAAGGAAATGTGCGATGTTTCCGCCGGCATATCTGGCTACGAAAAGCTGGATGCCGCCGTTTACGGAATCAGCGTCGACTCCCCCTTCGCACAAGAAGCCTGGGCCGAGAAAGAAAAGATCTCTATCCCACTCCTCAGTGATCTCAACAAGGAAGTCAGCAAAGCCTACGGCACTCTCCTCCCCGACCTGATCGGGTTGGGCTCCGTCAGCGCCCGCGCTGCCTTCGTAATCGACAAAAACGGGGTCATCAAATACTCCGAACAGACTCCTACGCCGTTAGAACTTCCCGACTTCAAAAAGATCCAGTCCGCTCTCTCAGCTTGTTAAGTATCTTTTAGGATGGATGGCCACGGGTGGCCCAAAGTTCGTGTCCTATCTTGACCTGCAGAATGTCCGTGGGATGGTGGATTAATGAAAAAGATCTTTCTTACCACCTCTCTTGTCTTGTCTCTTGCTCTCTCTGCACGTGCAGAGGTTGAGATTGGCGAGCCAGCTCCCGATTTCACATTAAAGGATTCCAAGGATAACCCTCAAAAACTATCTGCTTTTTCAGGGAAATTCGTTGTATTGGAGTGGCTCAATCCAGAGTGTCCCTTCGTGAAAAAACAGTACTCGAGCGGGAATATGCAAAAACTCCAGAAAGAGTACACGGCCAAGGGCGTGGTCTGGCTTTCAATCATCTCCTCAGCACCTGGTAAACAGGGCCACCGAACGGGCCCTCAGGCTGATGCCGATACAAAAGACAAAAATGCCGCACCTACCGCAGTCCTACTCGATCCCTCGGGTAGCGTGGGCCAACAGTTCGGCGCAAAAACAACACCCCAGATATTTATCATCAATCCTGAGGGTAAAATGATTTATATGGGCGCGATTGATAGCATCCGATCTGCAAATCCAGAGGATTGCAGCAAAGCAGAAAATTATGTTCGGCAAGCTCTCGACGCCGCACTTGCGGGCAAACCCGTTCCAAATCCTGAAACAAAGCCCTACGGCTGCAGTGTTAAATATTAAAAGCTCGAACTGATGCAAAAATTATCGAAACCCTAGCCTCTTAATTTTCACACCTAACTTTTCCGACAGCCTCTCCTTCAACCCCATCCTTCTTCCAATCTCATGCCTTCTCGTTGAACTCATACATCGAATGTAAACTGCGCCCTTAAATCGATCTACATACTCCAACATCGACTCCTGCGCCGTCTCCTCCCCCGCCACGGCCGCCCACATCTCCTGAAGTCGCACCTCGCCTCCCCGTGCGCGATTCTCCACTTTCTCCACGACCTCAGCCAGTAACCGCCTGCGAGTTCCTGCGGCTTTGGCTCTCAAATCAGGCTTAAAAGTTAAACCCGCTTCCCCCGCTGCCTTGCCATACAACTCCAACTCCCGCGGTGTCATTCCTCTCCCATGGGCCTGGCGAAATGCCTCGCGCAATCCTGCCGCCGTGGCCTCTCTCGAAGCCAAAACATCGTACGTTTTCTTCTCAATCTTTACCTGATCCACATCAGTCGCTCTTCTTTTTCCCAAACACTCCACCTGCACCCCGGCTCTCGTCTCTAAATATTCCGCTCGAGTTACCTTTAACCACGGACGTTCGACCGTTCCCTCTCCAATATACCGATACAACCCAGCTTGATCTGCCACCGATCGCCGACGGATCGATTTCATTTCCCGACCCAACCCCAACATCCGATAAGCACCCAGTTCCTTTTTTTTGCTCTGACTATCCCCTTGGCTCCACGACAAGTTTCCCATTCCCTAACTTTACCCGTCCTAAAAGCAAACCCCCCAGCAAAAACCAGACCCCGTTGATCAGAATCGCACTACGCATTCCGAATAACGCAGCCACCCCCCCAAACGCCAATGGCCCCCCAATCCCTGCCAGCTTTCCCGCAAAACCCCATAACCCAAAACACTCCCCCTCCCTACCCACAGGCGTCATCTCAGCCACAGCTGCACGCCCGGCCGACTGCAACCACCCCATCCCCACCCCTGCCCCCACCGCCACGATGTAAAACAATTCAGCCGAACGACTCCACCAAGCCCCCACACTCACCAACACCCACAAACCCAACGCCCATAGGAGCACGGGCTTCGCCCCACCCCGATCCTGCCACCGCCCCGTTACCAGAGCCCCCACAGCCGCCGCCACCTGCAAACATACAAAGAGTTTTACCGTGCCATCCAACGTAAAACCGATCTCTTTCGTTGCATAAATCGATGCGAAGCCCACTACGGCACTCAAGCCGGCTAAAGCGAGTGTCAGCCCGACCAGTAAAGTCATCAGGTTGGGGTTGGCTTGAACCGTGCGCCAAATTATTTTCCAGTCAGGCTCCACCTGAACCAGAGCTTGAGGCACAGCCCGCTCCCGTAAAAAAAGAGCCGTCGGTAGAGACGCGACAAAGATAAAAACCGCGGTCATCCAGAATACCTGTTGGGTTGCCGAATCTCCTCCCTGCCACAACAAAAGCAGTGCCAATCCTAAAGAGATCAGACCTCCCAAATATCCAAAGGCCCAACCATACGCACTCACTCTTCCCCTCTGTCCTGCCTCGGCCAACTCAGGAAGGAACGAGGCCACAAGATTTTCTCCCAGTAAAAAAGCAGAGTTGGCCACAACCAGAATGGCGACTGTCCCTTCCACACCCCACTTTCCGCAGCCCAAAAGTGCAGTTCCCGCAACACACACCAGAGTCACCCCAATAAGCGCAGGCTTTTTGGAAGCCCTCCGATCCGCCCACCTACCCAGAAACGGACCCGCAATCATCGCCCCAACAGCCGACACAGAAAGGGCGAGTCCCCAAACAAACTCCCCCCACGTAGCCCCCCCACAAATCGTTCGAGTAAAAAAAACACCGCCAACCACGGTGATCACAACCGTCACAAATGCACTGTTCGCAAAATCATACCAACACCATGCAAAGATTTCCCCTTTGCCCGCGGGCCCAATTCGCTCTGAAGATCTCATGAAGGAGTGGAACAAATTTTCTCTAAATACTCCCACGAATAAATACCCGTCCCATGCCCATCCTCCCACGTTGGTTGAATCGCATACCCTCCCACCCGTTGCATCCCCTTCAGCCGAAAACTTTCCTCCGTCAACTTTTGATCAAACCCAGGCACCGATCTCGTCAAACCCGGTTCCCCCGCACATGCCGCACAAGGACACCTTTTACGCATCTCCTCCAACTCCACATAACTCTCCTGACCATCCGGCCATCGAATCGCCAACTCTTTCCCGATGACCTGCAAGTCCGCGGGAGTTGCCAAAGGAAAATCCGCCTAACTCGCCAGCGGAAAGAGCGCCGTCAGACGTCGAACTTCGGCTCGTACCGCTTCCAGCCCCGCAGGATCATTCCGCTTCTGCAAAGCCTGATGGATTAAATTTGCGATATCAAACATCTCCGATTCCTTCATTCCTCGTGTTGTCATGGCGGGCGTACCCAATCGGATACCCGAAGGTTTCATCGGCGAGGCCGTATCAAAAGGAATCGAGTTCTTGTTCACCGTAATGCCTGCGGCATCGAGCGCCTCCTGCGCCACTTTTCCATCCATCCCCATCGGCCTCAAATCTACCAGCATGAGATGATTGTCCGTTCCACCAGAGACGATTCGATATCCGTGCTTCTTTAATCCCTCCGCCAAGGCTCGTGCGTTCCGAACCACTTGGGCTTGATACTCTTTAAACTCCGGCTTCAAGGCCTCCAAAAAGCAGATCGCCTTACCCGCGATCACATGCATTAAAGGTCCGCCCTGAACCCCTGGGAAAACCATCGAATCAATCTCTTTTGCGTACTTGGCCTTGCACAAAATAATTCCACCTCTAGGCCCACGCAAACCTTTGTGCGTCGTCGTGGTCACAAAATCCGCATGGGGCACGGGATTGGGATGAACTCCCCCCGCAACCAGTCCCGATACATGCGCCATATCCGCAAAAAGGAGGGCCCCCACCTTGTTCGCAATCTCCCTCATCCTCGCATAGTCCAGTAACCTAGAGTACGCCGAGGCCCCCACCGTGATCATCTTAGGCTGAAACTCCAGAGCTGCTTTTTCCAATAAATCGTAATCCACGCGCTCAGTTTGCGGGTCTACCCCATAATGTCTCACAGTATAAAACATTCCTGAGAAATTTTTTGGATGACCGTGCGTCAAATGACCCCCGTGAGCCAAATCCATTGTGAGAATTTTATCCCCATGCTTCAGAAAAGCAAAATACACCGCCGTGTTGGCCTGCGCCCCCGAATGCGGTTGGACATTCGCATGTTCCGCCCCAAACAACTCCTTGGCCCGATCGATCGCTGCCTGCTCCACATCATCCACAAACTCACATCCGCCATACCATCGACGCCCGGGATAACCCTCCGCATACTTGTTCGTTAAACACGAACCTTGGGCCTGCATTACGGCAGGGCTTGTAAAGTTTTCGGATGCGATCAACTCAATATTTTCAGATTGGCGTCGGTGCTCCAAACGAATCGCTTCAGCCACCCTCGTGTCGGTCTTAGCCAAATCCGGACCCACAGGATCCCCTCCCTTGCCCGCACCTAGGTTTTGCAAACGACTCACCGACTCCTCGTAACGAGCCCCTCGGAATGAGGCAGAGATCCACTCCTGCACACACGCCCGAGCATCCGATGCCCCCAAATCATCCGCTCCTAAACAGAGAACATTCGCGTGATATCGTTCTCGGGCTAGCCGAGCCATTTCCGGAGAAGTCGCGACCACTGCCCGTACACTTGGAAAACGATTTGCCCCCATACAAAGCCCTATTCCCGATCTTCCTACGAGTACTGCTCCTTGCAGTCGACCGCTTCCAATCGCCTCAGCGGTGACCTTCGCAATCTCAGGGAACTCCTCGCTTCCACCAGCGGCTAACATCACAGTCAAACACCCTTCATCACGTAAAACTTCTGCCGCCTCTCCCATCAAAATCCTCCCTGAGGAATCTCCCGCCAATCCAATGGCCACAGCCCCTCCCGTTGCGACTGCTCCCTTCCCTGCCCCGTTTCGCACTACCTCCAGCAAAGAGGGAATTGATTGGTCGATCTGATCTCGGCACGCCCGATACGTTTCACGGGATTGCCCAATCGGATCATCTACCTCCCTCTCGTCCGGCGCCAAACCCGGCTGAAATTCACGAAGCATAAATGTTTTTTCGGCTGCGGAAGGATATAAAAGCAGCAGCGAGTCCAGATGCCCGTACGTCATGACAAAAATACAATCCGCCTTACGAACCATCTCTTGATGAATGGGTTGACTACGCAAGCGCGAGATATCCAGTCCCTTCTCCTTCATCACCTCAATTGCATAGGAGCTTGGGGGTTGCCCATTCACGGCTCCGATTCCGGCCGAACTCACCTCAATATTTCGATCCCCGTTTAACTGACTTCGAAACAGTTCTTCAGCCATGGGACTGCGACAAACATTCCCCGTACAGATAAATAAAACATGCTTCATATTAGGCTGGAAAAGGAGAGAATTTGCCCCCGAAAAGGTTGTGGGTCAAATGTTGCCCGTCGGCCTGGAGGAATTTTTCTCAATGCCCTGAGAAGATCTTCCGCCCTCTGTAACCCCTTGTCCTGTGGGGGTCTTTTGATCTCATCTTTCTTATCTCCCGCCGACATCATCCCCTCCTGTTCCATATCCTCATTTTGTAGTAGAGAGGCCTCATTGGGTCTCTTGATCGGGGGCACCTCCGCCACAGTAGATGCAATGGTCGCTTCTCCCCCAGGCCAAATCTCCGTATCCACCACCCCACTCGCCAATAAATTCAAATCGGGGGGCAACGGTCTTCCGACAGGAGCTTGTCCGCCTGGCAATACAATCTCCCCCTGCATTTTAAAAACAGATCGGCCCGAAGATAACCGGGTTTCAGCCAACCACCCCATCTGACCTGCACTGGATTGCCCAATCAGGATCGCCCCACCCCGCTCCTGCAAAAGATAGGCCAGCAACTCTCCTGCTCCCCTCAATTCAGATCCCACCAGTACAATGAGCGGATACCCAGCACCCATTCCCAAAGGTTGCCGATCCGAACGAAACACCTTCTCCTTTCCCGCTCCATCCTTCCACGTAAATAGAACCTCACCCGGAGTTACAAATAACCCCGCCACCTCAGCCGCTGCATCCAAACTTTGAGCAGGCAAACACTCCCGTAAATCCAAAACAGCACCCAAGGGATTTTTCTGCTTCCAAACCAGCCAATCCCGTCCCATTGCCTCAGCCACCGATACTCCCAAACTTCTCACACGCCAGTAAGCGACGGGACCCGGCAGAAGTTCCGCCACCCAAGGTCGCTCCGGTGATGCACTTTTTCTTGCATCTGCAAATGACCAGCGGCCTCCAGACTGCTCAAAAGCTTTACTGATTTTTCCGGGAGTTGCCTCTTCCGTCATGCCCATCAAACGCCCAATTTCCACCGCCTCAGCCGCTTTCAGAGGCCGAAAGGGCTGCGGAGCTGGCACCGCCGCAGGTCGGACGGGCGCACTCTTGGTCTCTGGCCGAGAAACCGGGCGCATCCGCGTCTTGGCCCTCTCCACCCAGCCCCCCAATCCACCCGAAAGAACAGACAATCGGGGCGCTACCCAGACCCCAAGCGCAATACCCACAAAAAGAAGCAGAATTCCTCGGAAGACTTTCATTTCAACTCATCTTACCTTGATGAACAAAATCTTCCACCCCACTTCTCACTCTTTGAAAACAACTTTTCCCAAAGCCCGGTGCCCTATATCCCGCCGAAAATGTTGGCCCTCAAAACGAACGTTCTTCACTCCCGCATAAGCTCGCTCCCGCGCGCTCTTTAAATCTTTTCCCCATCCCGTAACGGCCAAAACCCGACCCCCCGATACCTCCACCCCATGCTTTCCACTCTTTGTTCCCGCATGAAAAATCGCCGTATCAGCTAACTCCTTACCCAAGTCGATCCTCTGCCCAAAAATCGGGTGAGCAGGATACCCCGGAGCCGCTATCACCACCGTCATGGCAGAACCGTGATCAGTTTGAACCGCTATCTTTGCCAAATCCCCATCCGCCGCCGCCACCAGAAGGTCCCACAAAGGAGACCGCAAAAGCGGAAGAAGCACCTCCGTTTCCGGATCCCCAAATCGACAATTGTACTCCAAAACCTTTGGCCCCTCCTTCGTTAACATCAACCCCGCATAAAGCACTCCCCGATACTCAATCCCCTCCGCCGACAACCCCGCCAACGTAGGCCGAAAAATCTTCTCCTCCACCTCAGCAAGAAGTTGTGAAGTCGCACGCGGGGCGGGCGCATACGCCCCCATTCCACCCGTATTCAGCCCCGTGTCTCCCTCCCCCACCCGCTTGTGATCCTGTGCACTGGGTAAAAAAACTAAATTTTTGCCATCCGTAACCGCGTGCAAACTTAACTCCTCCCCCATCAAAAACTCCTCCAACAACACTTTTGCCCCCGCATTCCCAAATACCCGATTTTCCAACATCTCCTTCATCGCATGCACAGCCTCAGGCTGACTCTCCGCAATCACCACTCCCTTTCCTGCCGCCAAACCATCCGCCTTCACCACAACAGGAAAGGTCATCCCACTCAAAAAAATTAAAGCCTCCTTCATCGTTGTAAACGACCCCGCACGGGCCGTTGGAATCTTTTGGCGAACTAGCAGATCCTTGCAGAACGATTTACTCCCCTCCAACTGAGCGCCCTTTGCCCCAGGCCCAAACACCCGAATTCCCGCCCCTCTCAACCGATCCGCTAAACCCGCACAAAGAGGCGCCTCCGGACCTATCACCACCAACCCCGGCCTCTCTTTGACCGCCCAGCCCGTAATTCCGTCCAAATCAGTTGAGGAAAAGGGAAGGTTAATCCCCACTTGGGCAGTTCCCGCGTTCCCAGGCGCAAACCAGATTTTCTCAATCCGCTTATCTTGGGCGAATTTCCATCCTAAGGCATGCTCCCTACCTCCCCCTCCCACAACCAAAACGCTGCATCTCTTTTCCATGAAGTTATCTGTTTTCGCAACTTACCCGCTTTACAAAAGCAAAGATTTTATCCAAGGAGAGAGATTTTACGCCGAGGTGTGAAGGAGTAGACTTCAAAAATGTCCACTTGCCCCTTTCTTGCCCTTTCAGAACGACTACGCCTCACCGGTCGACGCAAGCCCCTTCCACTTACCCAATCCGCGGACGCCTTCCTACACCTTCTTCAATCCGAAAAAGAGGCACCCCCAGTCCCTCATGCCCGCTTCCGCCAAGTCGCCCAATCCATCCAGAAAACAGGCAACTACTCTCTCACCTTTCCTGAACTCAGCTACGGCTGTCGGTTGGCTTGGCGAAACAGTGTTCGCTGCGTCGGCCGATTTTTCTGGTCCAAGCTGGATGTTATAGATGCACGGAACGCCCAGACCGAAGAGGAGATCTACCACGGTTGCCTTCGCCACCTTCAACACGCTACTCACCACGGCTCCATTCGATCCACAGTCACCGTATTTCCTCCCGCCGATTCCAAGGGCCGAGGCCCGCGCATCTGGAACTACCAACTCAGCAGATACGCCGGCTACCGAATGAATAAAAAACAGATTCTGGGCGATCCAGCCGAAGCGGATTTCACCGACCTCTGCCTCAAGCTCGGCTGGACTCCACCCAAAAAGCGCTCTCCTTTCGACCTCCTTCCGATCGTGATTTCTGTTCCGGGAAAAAAGCCTCGTCTTTTTCCTCCCCCAAATAAAGAAACTCTGGAGGTCTCGATCCGCCATCCCGACTCCTCCTGCCTCGACTCTCTCCATCTCCGCTGGGTAGCCCTCCCGGTCGTTTCCAATATGCGCCTTGAAATCGGAGGCATCTCATTTCCAGCTGCTCCCTTCAGTGGTTGGTATATGGAAACAGAAATCGGCGCCCGCAACTTCGCCGATGAAAATCGCTACAACCTCCTTCCTGAAATTGCCCGCCGGCTCCGGCTCAACACCTCCCGCCCTGCCACTCTTTGGAAAGATCGTGCTCTTGTGGAACTCAACAGGGCTGTTCTTCACTCCTTCAACAAAGCAAAAGTCCGTATTATCGATCACCACTCCGCCACGGCGTCTCATCTTCGCTTTGAGGAAGAAGAATCCAAAGCAGGTCGACCCGTCCAGGGTCGCTGGGACTGGCTCATCCCACCTCTTTCGGGTGCCCTCACAAAACTTTGGAATCGCTCGTACAGCTCAACCGAATACTCCCCTAATTTTCTATACCAAAAACCCCCTTACTAAAAATGCCAATCCCTCTTTTATGCCTAATTTTTCTGGCCTCCCTATCTTGGGCCAAAACCCCCTCCTCTTTCCCTTGGCCCGAGGGGGAAAAATTAACCTACCTGATTCAGTGGGGACCGATCGACGCCGCGGAAGCCACCTTCACAGCTCGAACCGAGCCCAAACGCGACGGGATCGAGAGATTTGAGCTTTTTCTTCGCTCTCGCGGTCCAATCGAAGCCTTCTACCCAATCCGCACTCGAATCACCTCTCTCACTCAACTTAACCCCTGGCGGACCACCGAATACATTCAAGATCGTAACGAGGGAGGAAACATCCGCAATCGCCGCACCTTGCCCGACTACTCGGTCCGATTGGGGCGCTTCTTTCCCGCACCAGGCAAAGCCGAGGAGAATTTTGATCTTCTCGAAGGACCGTATGAGGACTTTGGTTCCATGCTCTATCACGTACGTGCCTATCCATGGCAAACCGGTGCCGCCGTCACATGGCAGGTCATTGAAAATAAAGAACCTCTTTTCGCAAAAATATCCTGTTCCCAAATCGGCATGCTCGAAATCGAGGATGATCCTCCCCGACGCTTGATTGAAATCTTAGGCGAGCCTTATGGCCCCTCCACCCGTCACAAAGGATGGATGAGAATGTGGATCACTGACGATGCACGCCGAATTCCTGTTTTTGCGAAACTCAAGTTTCAGTATGGAATGTTCGAAATACGCCTGATCCGTGGTGGAGGGCCAGAACTCGATTACCGCCCCGACGGGGAACCCATACCAATTCTCTCCGAAATGGAAACAAATCCAAACCCCTAACTATTTCTTCGCTCCCAACCCTATCCCTAGACAAAACTAGACCATGCAGCGCCTCATCATCGAAGCTTCCATCCCGACTGTGACATGGGTCTGGGCGCAAGATCAGAAAGTCCTTCACTCCGGGACTCTCTCCGGAACAGTTGCCTCATCTTTAATTCCCTCCTTGCAGAAAAATCTTCCCCTCTCCACTCCTGCCGATCAAATCCTCGTAGGGGTCGGCCCTGGATCTTTTTCAGGAATACGCGCCGCAATCGCAACAGCGCAAGGCATCGCCGCCTCATGGTCTTGCCCTGTTATGCCCATCCGCAGCACCCACGCCATCGCCCAGCAATTTCCCGAAGTCGCTCATCTGGGAATTTTTTCCGATGCCCGCCGAGGCGATGTCTTTGCCACCTTCTACGACCTGGGAAAACTCTGCCGTCCCACCACAGTTCACCCCATGGGCCGCCTTTCCGAACTCCTGTCACGATGCACGTTAGCCGTGACTCCAGACGGTTTGGCAGATGTTCCAAAAATCGCCCACCCTTCCGCCCTCCATCTTCTGGCCTCCCTCGTCTCATCGCCTCTGGAACCCGATCTGCCCTTAGCTCCTCTTCATCTTCGACCTGCCGTCGCTCCCTCCCGTACCCCCCTTTTTTAACTCTCACCTTGCCACCTCCATCCCTACGATTCCCTCAATGAAGGTTGATCGCAACGCCCGTACATGGTGCGAAATATCCCTGCCTGCTCTACGCAAGAACCTCCGCACTCTTCGACGCTGCCTTCCTTCGAAGAACAAAATCCTCGCTGTTATCAAAGACAATGCGTACGGCCACGGACTCATTCCTGTCGCTCGCACTTTGCTGCAAGCGGGTTGCGAAGAGTTTGGTGTGGCCTGCGTATCGGAGGGAGTCCAACTACGTAAAGCAGGCATCCGCCAACCCATTCTTCTACTAGGTTCTACTCTACCCTTCGAATTCAAGACGGCCCTTGAACATCAACTCACTGTGACCCTCTCTTCCTTGACCGAGGCCCAAGAGCTTCTGTGTGTAACTCTCCGCACCCGTAAAACAGCACGAGTTCAGGCCAAACTCGACACAGGAATGAACCGCCTCGGTGCGACACCACCAGAATTCACTCAACTCCTTTTTTTCATCGCGCAACATCCCTCTCTCGATCTTGTGGGAACCTTTACCCATCTCGCCTGTGCCGATTCGAACCCTGCCTTCACTCAACGCCAACTCGTTCGCTCTAATCTTTTACCAAAAAGCCTGCCCCATCACTGGTCCAACACGGCCGCTGTACTGCAATCCCTATCCCTCTCATCGACCCACGCCCGCCCCGGACTCGGCCTATATGGCTACTCCCCTTTGGGTCGTCCCACGCCCCGCCTTCAACCCGTACTTTCATGGAAATCTCGTATTCTTCTGGTACGAACTGTCACCCGAGGACAATCCATCAGCTACGGGGCTACGTTCCGAGCCCCACGAAATATGCGAGTGGCTGCCGTTGCAACAGGCTACGCGCACGGACTTCCTCGCTCCCTCTCCTCCTGTGGCCACGCTCTCGTTCAAGGCCGCCTCTGCCCGATCCTCGGACGCGTTACAATGGATATGACCCTTCTGGATGTCTCCCGCGTGCCCCATCCACGTCGCGAACAAGAGGTGGTTTGGATCGGTCGCTCCGGTTCACTCACCCGCACCGCAGCGGATCTCGCACGTGAAGCTGGAACGATTCCTTGGGAGATCCTCACCCGCATTCATCCCAGCTTACCTCGGCTTCTGTCCTGAAATCCTCTCCCCTAGCCCTTCTTTGTCTTGGACTTTCCGCTTGGGCAATCGTTGCACTTCTTCCCATCCGATTCCAAGCTATCGACGAACGTCTTCTTGTCGCTGCAGGGGAAAAAACACAATCCCTACCACTCCTTGCGGACTCCCTGCTTGATTCAGAGCACCTCGGAGCGGGTCTCCGAATCTCTCTTCTTGCTCAATCCATGCATCTCCCCGAAAGCGATTCTCTCGTCGCCAACGCCCGCTCGCTCCTCTACTCCCGCCAAGACCTAGCATGGCTGGGAACACGCGACCCCCGGCTCGAACTTATTCTCGCCACCTCGGGTCTAGCCTTTGAAAAGAGCACAACACAACCCCCACCCGCACTCTCCCTTCTGCTTCGGGAACCCGTTCGCATACGTTTACGCGATCATCTCCGCTCCAATCCATCACCCAGCGTCCAATCTCTTATGGATGCAATTCCCCTCCCCCCTTTACCCCCTCTTCTTCCCGCCCAAAGCCCCGGAGGCCAACCCCTCGAAGCCATCCTCCTTCTCACCGCACATCTCGTCGATACCAGCGCCTTCACTCCCACCGTAGCTGGAGACATCAAAATCCTTACCCAGGAATCCCTTTCCGACCGGTCTCTGCGCCCCCTTCAACCCTGCATCCTCTCCCTTTTGTCCCTCGCCCGACGTTACGAATACGATTCTCTTCGAAAACTTCTTGCCACGATCGACTCTCTGCCAGTTCTTCACTGGTTGTCCGACCAAATCCGCACTCCCTCCGAGCCCGCCGATCTTCTCCTCACGGCCACTCTTTGGGCGGGACCTGCCAGCCGCCTTGCACGACTGCCTCAAACCCCCACCCAACCTTGGAAATCCCTCTCCGCTGCGATCGCCCAAGGTCAAGGTGCTGTAGAACTTCTCGTCCAACGCCACTGCCCCGTCCTCACTCACCAGTTTCCTTTTCCAACTCAATTTTTCGCTTTTCTGCTTCGCTGGGAAAAACCCCTTCTACTACTCCGGGCCCTCCTCCTCCTTGCCGGTTCGTGGTTCATCATCTTGGGACTATGGCGATGGCTTCCCAATCCCTCCCCCAAAAGCCCTGGCCCTTGGCGCCTCGCCCCACGTTTGCTTCAGACCATTCTCCTCACCTTTCTTCTCGGAGCCGCTCTAGAACCCGCGTGGCTTCGCCCCAACCCTCTCCCCCGCTATCGTTTGAGTCTCGCCCAACCCTCCTCTCCCGCTAAAATCACACAACCGAAAGGAAACGCTATGGACCTAACCAACCTCATCACTCTGGCTGTTTTTCTTGGACTGCAAATTGCCGTCTACAGAATCTGCCTTCGCCGCATCCGCCAAATCGAAAAAGGCCCCGGCGATAACAACCTCAAACTTCGCCTTTTGGAAAACGAGGACAATCTCTTTGATGCAGGCCTGTATGTCGGAATCGCTGGCACTGCCACGGCTCTCGTCCTCCAAGTCATCGGCCTCATTCAACCCAGCCTTCTTGCCGCCTATGCCTCCAACCTCTTTGGAATCGCAGGCGTCGCCATCATTAAGATATTTTACGTTCGCGCCCTCAAACAGCGTCTTCTTGTCCCTCCCGAAAAAAATTAGATCCTGCCCTTTGAGGCCTCGCCCTCCTCTCTTCGTTCCATGAATAAAACCCTCCTCCTCATTCTTTGCGATTTCCTCCTTCTCAACCTTCTCGCTCTCACCCGATGGGATAAAAACGAGCTTCCCGCTTCTCCCCCTGCCGCTCAACAACCCGCCTCCGCACGCGAGGATGTTGTCGCCGCCCTCCGACTCACACTCGAGGAAGAAAAAGCAAATCGAGAAAAACTCGCCCTCGACCTCGCCACGACTCGGGACGAATCCAAAACTCGTGCCACCGTTCTTGACCAAGCTCGCGCCCGCACGACTGAACTGTCCGAGAGATTGACCAAAGCAGAACAGGAATCCCTGCGCCTAGCTCAACAAGCAGGCATGGAAACAGAGAGAAGTCGGGCGGCCCTCGAAGCCGCAAAAGCCGAGGCCCTTGCCCTTCGTCAGTCGGAAGAAAAATTAAGAAAAGAGGGTGAAGCTCTTCGTTCTCAGCTCACCGCCGCACAACTGACAACCCGCTCCACCGAAGAACGCGCTCGCCAGATTGAAACCACTCTTCGCACTGCAGAGGAAGAGAAGAAAAAGCTTCTCGAACAAAACCAATCTCTCTCTCAAGGGGTCACACGTCTGGCCGAAAAGTCGGGCGAAATCACTCAAGAAATGCGTGAATATCGTCCCGTCGCACCCAACTCGCTCTACGCCGATTATTTGGCTCGTCGTGCCAACCTTTCCATCGTTACCGAGCGGACCTCCGCCCAAGGCTCAGGTACACTGCGTCGCGAAATAAAATCCATTCTTCTGACAGATGGAACCCGTACCGGCGCACTGCTTTCCCTGGATCAAACCCCATTCAACTTAGGCGATGCTGGCGGTTCATGGAAATCCTTGGCTGGATCCCTCACCCCTCCAGCCCCCGCTAACTTTCCTCAACCCATTCCTTCCCTTCACTCCCTTCGAAAAGGTGATCCCCGCTTACTGATCGCGCTTGTTCCGAATTTCGATACGAACTCCCTTGCGACCGCCCCCTATCGTATTGCCACCGACCCGTTTCGGTTTCCAAAAAGCCTCCTCATCTCCCCCCGCGGCAACGGATATGGCGAATGCAGTTTCAGACTCTCTCCAGATCTCCCCGGCTACTTGGAAATGGACTCCCGATTCCTCAACCGACTCCAAGGCGAGTATGCCCCCTCCTCGGGCGATCTAGTCCTCACTCTTGGAGGGGAATTTCTCGGCATGATGATCAATGACCAGTACTGTGCCCTAGTCCCCTCCCTTGAAACAGGCACCACCCTACCCCTCGACTCCAAAGGCGCCCAGCAAACAACTGGAACCGGACTCTCCACCCTTCAACGAGCGACCGCCCAGCTCGATTCCCGGCTCCGCTAATCCAGAAAATATCTTTCTTCCCCCTTTCCTCCTCCTCCCTACAACTCAACTGAGCCCATGAGCGATCAAACCCTCACGTTCGAAAACGCCCACACCCTCTCGGAACTCTATGCAGCGGATGACTCCCTCCTTCGAGAGGCCGAATCCACCCTAGGGGTCAAAATCACCATACGGGACACCCTTCTCAAAATCGATGGGGTGGAAAAAAATGTTGCTGCAGCCCAGGAACTCTTCCGTCAACTTCATCTCGCTCGACAGCACGGACTCCGAGTCCGCCGCTACGAATTTCTTCACGCCCTACGCGCCGTGCACCGAGGGGAGGGCAAAAGCCTCGAGGGAATGTGGTCCTGCAGAATCCAAGTCTCAGCAAAAAAACCCGCCATTCTTCCCAAAACCTTTCTTCAAAAAGCGTATGTTGAAACCATCCGCCACCACGATCTCGTATTTGGGATCGGACCAGCGGGTACGGGTAAAACCTACCTCGCTATGGCGATGGCCATCTCCTACCTCAAAGCAGACAAAATCAACCGCATCATTCTTACCCGTCCAGCCGTTGAAGCGGGCGAAGCTCTCGGCTTTCTCCCAGGGGATCTACAGGAAAAAATATTTCCCTACCTCCGCCCCTTATACGATGCCCTGTACGATATGCTCGACGTGGAAGAGATCCAAAAACTCATGGACAAGGGAATTCTCGAAATCGCTCCCCTCGCCTATATGCGCGGCCGCACCTTGAATGGAGCCTTCGTCATCCTCGACGAAGGTCAGAATGCCACCACAGAACAGATGTTTATGTTTCTCACTCGGCTGGGGGCCGAATCCAAATGCATCGTCACGGGAGATCCTACCCAAGTCGATCTTCCCCACAGCCGTAAATCTGGGCTCGTCGAAGCCGTTCAAGCCCTCGCCCCCGTGGAAGGGATCGGGTTTGTTCGATTTGAGGATACCGACGTCATCCGCCACGAACTGGTAGGAAAAATTGTCCGCGCGTACAAAGAGCACCGCGGACTCAGACAGACCAGCCTCACCTTGTGAGCTCACCCGCCACCCGCACTCGCCGTACCACCTCGGAAAATAGCTTAGAAAACAACCGGGCGGTTCGTTTTTTTCTCTTTCTCCTTACCGCCGCCGCCTCGTACGCACTCTCCCTCTGGACTCCCGCTGGAACTGGCCCCTCAGCTTGGATTGCGGCTGTTTTCGTCGCCGTAGTTCTTCCTCTAATTCTCTCTGTCGTTCTTCCTGAAACTCTTCGCAGAAATCGCCTACTCGCTCTCTTTCTTCTCACTCTGATTGGAAATTTCGCCTTTATTCTGATTCTTTTGGCAGCAGCACCTCGCTTCTCTTTCGGAGCCTGCTCCTACCTGATCCCCCCAGCCCTCGCGGCTCTTGTCCTTACCACCTTAGTAGGCCCCAGGGCAGGCCTTCTTCTGATTGTTCTTTTGGGAATGGGTGAATTTTTTCTCCTTCGTCCGGACGGGCGCTACTTGGTCTCCTCACTTCTCACAGGGCTGGCCGCCATTTTTCTTTCCCGAAAAATCGCTCGTCGCTCGGATCTACTCCGCGCAGGTGCGGGCCTCGGCCTTGTCGCTCTACTCACCACCGTCATTGCCTCCGGTCACAACATGAACCTCGCGCGAGACCTGCTCGTCACAGAGGCTTTATCCTCTGCCGCTCTTGGTCTTCTCGGCGCGATCCTAGTTGGTGCCCTGCTCCCTGTCCTCGAGTCTGTGTTCGACCGCACGACCGATCTATCCTGGCTCGAACTCACCAGTCTCGATCATCCCCTTCTCCGCCAGCTCTCCATCGAAGCTCCCGGAACCTACCTCCACAGCATTCTGGTCGGACACCTTGCCGAAGCCGCCGCTACCGCCACCCACTCCGCAAACCCCCGCGCCTGCCGTGCCATGGCTCTGTACCACGACATTGGAAAAGTTGAGAAAGCCGAATACTTCACCGAAAACTTCAACCCCAGCGATCCCGATCCTCACGCCAACCTCACCCCATCCATGAGCGTTCTCATTATTCTGGCCCACGTGAAGGAGGGTCTAGCCTTGGCCCGACACCATCGCCTTCCCCGAAGAATTCGGGATGCGATCCGCGAACACCACGGCACCTCTCTTGTATGGTTCTTTTATCAGCGTGCACTCCAACATGAAAAAGATGCTCGCACTGGGGGAAAAATCCTCCGCCTTCGGGATGAAGACATACCCCCCGTTGCCGAATCCTCCTTTCGCTACTCAGGCCCCATACCTCAATCCCCCGAAACGGCACTGCTCTCCCTCGCTGATATGGTTGAATCAGCATCCCGTTCAATGGAAAAACCCGCCCCTGGAGACGCAGCAAAACTTGTGGAAAAACTTTTTGCCGCTCGCCAAGAGGAAGGCCATTGGGAAAAATCTCAGCTGACACAAACCGAATGGCAGTCGGCACGACGTGCCCTCGCCCATGCTTTGCAGAGTATCCTCCGCCCCCGAATTCGCTATCCTAAGGATCGTCGTGGCAATAAGACCCATCCGCATTCACTGGAACAATCGGCAGCGCCGGCACCGGCTGAACCTCGCGTACTTCCGTCGTAGGGTCACCTCGGCCCTGCAGCACCTTCCGGAGAGTCGCCGCACGCGACTCCCCCTCGAGCTTGGCATTATTTTTGTATCCCCCCAAGAGAGCGGTCGACTACACCAAACCCACTTACAGGACCCCTCACCTGCCGATGTTCTGGCATTCCCCCACGGCGAAGTTGTCGTTTGCCCAGCTGTTGCCGCCTCACTCTGCCGAGGACACGGCCTGAAGCTGCGAGAAGAGCTTCTCACATATATTCTTCACGGAATCCTCCATCTTACTGGCTTTCGCGACTCCACGCCCGCGGGTGCAGCCAAGATGCGAAGGATGCAAAACCGTCTGCGTAAAACTACGAACTCCCCAAGGGGTTAGCGCGATCCAGAACTTTGGTACACACCCCTTTTTCCCCTACTGCCTGTTTCTTAACCAAAGATTTGCGGAATCCACTTCCCGAGGATTCACAGCCCGCACCGTCCTCATAATTTCAAAAGTCCGCTCCACCCTTGCAAAGATTTCTGACACTGGATCTCCATCCTCATCAATCAACTCAATCACGACCCGATGCCTCCCCTCTGCCAAGCCCCCCCATGGATGCGGATCCCGCGTGCTCACAATCGTCTCAACCCCATTCATTACCGCTTTCACCCGGTACTTATCCTTACCCATCGGGGCTTGGTGTGTCATGAAATCCAACCAAACCTTTCCCTCTGCATCAGGAACGGCAATCCCATCCATCGGCAGGTTGACCGTCAAATAAGGTCTGTCCATAGGTTGAAAATTGGAGAAATCCTGTCTCCGCACATAAAAATCCACTCTCATCATGGCCTCTGGATTCATCAACATCTTGCCGTCGGGTTTCACCGCAAAGATCCGGAGGGTATGTGCCCCTGGAGCTAATCCGCGCAAGATGACAGGTCGTAAAACATTCGTGTGCTCGATCGGAGAGCCATTGTCCACAATCACATGCAAACGATGCCCATCCTCACTTAAGGTTAGATTTTCAACTTGGACAAAAACATCCACTGTCTCCCATGGCATCACCTGCCCATCCTGCGGAGATTGGATCGTTACCTTGGGAGTCGTGGACAAAGTTTGATCTAGAACAGAACCCTTTTTCTTCTCCATAGGATCCGCCTTTCGCACCTCTTCCACAACAGGCTCCGCAGCGCGAACCTGCTCCCCCACAAGCTCTGCTTTGCGCACAGGCTCCTCCCCGATTTGCGAATGCACAGTGGTGCCAAGTGCCCAAACGAACCAAAAAACGATTAATCTTTTTTGCACAACCTCGATCATCCCACTTCTCCTCCATTCCGAAACCTTTAATCTTTTGAATCGATGCCTTCCCTCAAACTTTCTCACCCTTTAGATTTATCCTCGACCCTCCTGGGTGGGCAAAGCTTCTCTTGGAATCCTCTTGATGACTCTACCTTCACGGGCTGGATCGCATCCCAACCCGTCCAACTCCACATCAGAGGTCAATCCCTCCACTGGAATAACCCATCCCTCTCCCCTGCCCTGATCCAAAACTACTTCACCCTAGATCTTGATCTGCCCTCCCTGCTTCAGCCTCAAATCTCGTCCGACGCTCACCTCCTATCCGCCATGCAGAAATATCCAGGCCTTCGCCCCCTTCGCGAAGACCCTTGGGAGTGCCTTGCCAACTTTATCTGCTCTTCTCTCAAACAGATCGTCCAGATCCGCCAGATTCATGCCCGATTGCGTCAGACCTTCGGAGGCCCCACGCACTCATTTCCCTCCGCCAAAACTCTCGCTCAAGCGGGTGAATCAGCCCTTCGCTCCTGTGCTCTTGGTTACCGTGCTCGCCACCTTCTCGCCACAGCCAAACGGGTTGCTGCTCAACCCTCCCTACTCCAGATCCCCTCTTCACTTCCAACAGCCCAAGCCGCGGCTCATCTCGAAACCTTGCCCGGAGTTGGACCGAAAATCTCGCGCTGTGTCCTTTTGTACGCCTATGGGCGCTGGGACTCCTTCCCCGTCGATGTTTGGGTCGATCGACTTCTTCGCCAGCTATACTTCCCTAAAAGAAGAAAGGCCCTTCGCCTTGCCGACCTAGAAACCTGGTCGCACCAGAAGTTCGGCCCCCACCGCGGCATCGCTCAACTCCTCCTTTTTCACTGGTTTCGTCACCAGCCTAAAATACCCCTTGAAGGCCGTTCCATTAGACCTCAACTACGCCGCAGTTCATAAAAAACTCGCTCGCCAATTCCAACTGCCCTTTCTCGCCAAAAACAAATAGCTCATCCCCTTCGAATAACCTCTCGTCAGGACCAGGCGAAACCGTGCTTCCCCCCGCCCTCTCAATCGCCACCACCACCACCCCGCTCACCTTTCGAAGACCGGTCTCTTTTAAAGACTGCCCAATCAAGCCTGAATCTCGACCCACCCGAAACGATCGTACCTGCGAATCCCCTGGCAAACGCACCTCCCCTGGGTCCGGCGCTGCGGCAAAGGTATCCCGAATTGCGCTCTGCCCCTTTGCATACAGCTCCACAAGTTTTTTGCGACTCAACAGCCCCACAGATACGACCAAAGCCATCAAAATAGGAAACATTTTTCCCGACGGCAGAAGCGGAGAACTGATCACCAGCAAATACACGCCACCCAAGACTGCCCCCATTCCGCAAAACAGAAATGTAGCCCACTTTCGCGCCGATCCCACCTCCTCACGACTTCCTCGAGGAAAAATCAACTCTGAAACCAGCATCGCCAACGCGTGATACTTTCGCAAAAAAGCCCAACCCACAGGTAAGGCTAAAAGAGCACCCCCAAGCCAAAAAAGCCCTCCCCCCCACCACGCCAGTCGCACGGTTTCAGGTAATCTTTCTCGATAGCTATCCCAAATTGCTGCAGCTGCCAGAATGGGGGCCGTTAACAAGGCAAGCTGAAGCCCTAACTGTCCTAATAGTTTTCGGATGAATTGCCGCGCTACATGGTGTCGATCTCCAGGTTCCGAACGCATACTTCGTAACCAACTTGGGTAGAACCTCCAAAAATCAACCCACCAGCGAGGCCCTTTTCGCTCCATCCAATCTGCTGACCCTTCTGATACTCGAATTAGATAGGGTGTCGTCAAAGTCGTCACGGCCGAAACCATGACCGCCAAGGAGTACAACCTTTGGCTCGTAACCCCTAAGCTCATTCCCAAGCCAGCCAGAATGAAGGAAAACTCCCCAATCTGACCCAAACTCATTCCCGCCCGAACCGCCGTGCGTAAATCTGCGCCCCCCAATAACGCTCCAAACGTACTGAAAATAATTTTCCCTATCACCACTACAAGCGCAATCAAGCCTACCTCCGTCATCCCTCGGGAGGTCATTGCAAAGGTGATCAACATTCCAGAGGAGGTAAAAAAGATCGCACTAAAAAGGTCCCGCACAGGCGCCACCAACTTTTCGATTCGATTCACCTCTTTCACCTCCGCCAAAACCGCCCCGATCAGAAAGGCCCCCAAAGCGACGCTAAACCCTAACCGCTCTGCAAAAATGGCCCCTGCAAAGATCAATCCAAGAACCGTGATTAAAAGAACCTCTTCCATCCGCGTCCGACTCGCCATTCGAACCAACCCTGGTACCAGTAAAAACCCTCCCACCGCCACCGCCACAAAGAAAGCGACCAATTTCAGCAGGTTTTGGCCTGCCCCCAACCAACTCAACTCCCCCGTTGTTCCAAAACTCGTCAGCATGCCCATCATCGCAATAGCCAAGATATCTTCCACGATCAGCACCCCGAAAATCAACCGGGCGAAACCGGGTCGCAAGAGACCCATGCTTTCCAGAACTTTAACAATAATCGTTGTGGATGAAATCGATAGAATCGCTCCAAGAAAAATCGCATCCATCGTGCTCCATCCCAAAAGCCTTCCCATTCTCTCCCCCAAAAAGAACATTCCCGCGATCTCAACCACGGCCGTGACGATAGCCACACCTCCCACCTCTTTTAATTTTCGAAAACTAAAGTGGAGTCCAACGGAAAACATGAGAAGTATTACCCCCAACTCTGCCAAAGTCCGAATCTCCTCCTCGTTCACAACCAAACGAATCCATGGGTTGTTCGGCCCAATCACTACCCCAGCCAAAATATATCCTAAAACAACAGGTTGCTTGAGCCTCTGGCAGATGACAGTCGCGACTGCAGCGGCTGCCATAATGAGCGCTAAGTCCTGAACCAGTTGCATTCCGTGCATCGCTCGACTCTACCTCCCTGATTGAGAACTCAACCACTCTGTAGGGATAGGAAGCCTGCATTTTGACACCTGCCCCCTCGCGTCATACTCTATCTCTATGATCCAGTTAACCGATCGTGCGGCTTCCCAGATTCGGAATCTGACCTCGCAAGGTGATCCCAATCGAGGCCTTCGGCTTTTCGTTGAAAAAGGGGGATGCGCAGGCTCCTCTTATGGGATGGCTGTCACTCTTCCTGAACCAACCGACGAAAAAGTAGTACAAAACGGCGCTCGTCTCTTTATTGCCGCAGAAAGTGCCCCCCTCCTTGAGGCATGTACTCTCGATTACGAAGACGAACTCACCCATACCGGCTTTAAAATCGTGAACCCCAAAGCGAAACAAACCTGCGGGTGCGGAACCTCCTTCGAGGCCTGATTTTTGTCATCCCCTTGGACTCTGCGTGACGCACTTCGTCCCGGCCTACTAGCCGTCCATCGATTTTACCGCGTTTTTCTTTTTTTTCAGGCCATCGCAATCGGTCTCTACTTTTCCTACTACCATATCCCTTCAGTCCAAGAATCGGTAGATATCTTCGCAACTTGGAAAGCCTCAGGTGGCATTTTTCTCTCTGCCCTGTTGACCGCTCTCGCGGGCACACTCTTGCCTGAATCTGTCCGAACCGTTGTTGGGCCAGACCGAACCTGGTCTCCCGATCGGTTACGAAAGCTCGGCTGGAACTTTCTTTTTTTCGGGTTCAATGGACTCCTCGTGGATCTTTTTTACCTTCTCCAAGCTTTTTTGTTTGGCGTCGGCGCAAAGTGGCAGGTCGTTCTTCCTAAAATCGCTTTCGATTTTTTCTGCTTTATTCCCCTCGTTGCTCTGCCCATGAGCGTCAGTTACTTTCTCTGGCTGGAACTTGGGTGGGGCCCTATCCGAATCCTTCGCTCTTGGAACTGGCCCCTCTACCGGGACCGCGTACTTCCGCTTCTTTTTCCAGATTACATGTACTGGGGGCCGGTCCTTCTGTTTCTTTACGGTCTACCCATGAACCTGCAGATTCCCTACTTTCTCTTGGCTTTTTCAGGCTGGAGTCTGGCATTCGTATTTATCGGATCTCACGGATTGCCTGCGAAAGAATAACACATCACTTCCACTTCCATTCATTTTCTAAACCTATAAGATTTCACCTATGCTTCGGCTCTGTTTTCTTCTGCCCTTACTGGCCACAGCCCTCTCCTCCTGCACTCCAAAATCCAAAGTAGCTCGAGAAAACCATCCCCTTCCCGCTGGAGTCGACACCTCCAAGCTCGAAATCGGCCACCAAGGCGGTGTTTTTATCGACTCGACCCCTGGCGAACCCTCCACCTTCAATCCACTCGTCTCAGAAGATGCAACCTCCAGCGGATTCATCGGACTCTTTCTCGACTCCCTCGTTCACAATAACCCCGTGACCCAAGAGGTTGAACCGGGCCTAGCCACACGCTGGGAAATTGCCCCCGACAACAAAACCTTCACTTTTTACATCCGCAAAGGCGTTTGCTGGTCTGATGGTCACCCCTTTACCGCTGATGATGTGGTCTTCACCTTTCAAGCGATCTATGACCCACGCTTTCCAAATCGCGCGGCCTTTGATCTCTCCGTCGATGGAAAGAAATTTTCAATCGAGAAAATCGACGATCTCACCGTCCGTCTGACCACTCCCGAAATCTACGCGCCCTTTTTGGAAACTGTCGGCGGCGTCGGTCTCCTGCCAAAGCATGAACTCGAATCAGCATTTCGAGACGGATCCCTTCTCAAAGCATGGAATGTAAGTATCGCCCAAAAAGAGCCCCGTCGTCTTCTTGCCACAGGCCCCTTTCGACTTCGTTCCTACCAACCCGCCGAACGGATTGTCTTTGAAGCCAATCCGCACTACTGGCGGGCTGACGCGCAAGGAGTTCGTCTCCCCTACGTGGACTATCTCGTTACAAAACTCGTTAAAGATGCAAATGCCAGTACCCTGGCTTTTGCTACTGGGCAAACGGACGCCGAAGGCCTCTCACCCGATAACGTTGCTTGGATCGATCGATACGCAACTCGATACGGATTTTCTGTTTTTAACCGCGGCCCCTCCCCAAATACGGGATTCATCTGGTTTAACCAAAACCCAGGAAAAGACGCCTCAGGCAAACCCTTCGTCCCCCCCCATAAGCTGGCTTGGTTCACCGACAGGCGCTTTCGCCAAGCCGTATCCCATGGCATTGATCGGGACGGACTCGTCCGCGGGGTTCTTTTTGGACGCGGCCAACCTCTTTGGGGCCCAGAAACCCCTGCAAACAAAAAATGGTACAACCCAAATGTGACCCAGTACCCCTTTAACCCAGCCCGCTCCATGGAGCTTCTGACTCAATCCGGATTTTCAATCGGCCCTGATCAGAAGTTGCGCGACCGCTTGGGAAATATTGTGGAATTCACCCTTAATACGAACCAGGAAAATCAACTTCGCGCAAATATGGCGACCGCATTTAAGGAAAATATGCGTGATCTAGGCATCACGGTGAATCTCTCTTTCCTTGATTTTGGAACCTTGGTTGGAAAAATCCAAGACTCATACGACTACGAGGCGGGAATGCTCGGGCTGACAGGAGGCGGTGATCCAGCAGGCGGAATCTCGGTCTTCTCGTCCAAGGGTCGCCTCCATCAATGGCATCCAAACCAAAAAAGCCCCGCCACCCCATGGGAAGCTCGAATCGATCAGCTGATGTCCGACCAACTTCACACTCTCGATTATCCCACTCGGAAAAAATATTTTGATGAAGTTCAAAAAATCATGAGCGATGAAACCCCCTATATCTACCTTGTCACCGCGAACGCCTACGTCGGCTTAAAAGACCGCTGGAAAAACATCCGTATTCCCCCTCTCGGCTCTTTAGTCTGGAATCTAGACGAACTTTGGACCCCACTCCTTACCCCATGACGCTCTTCATTCTCCGACGATTGCTCTCCCTCCTGCCCATGCTTTTTGCAGTGACTCTGTTGGTCTTTGCGCTCATGAGTCTTGCTCCAGGCGATTTCCTGACACCTGTAAAAGCCCAACGCGATATTAACCCGGCCCTGATCGCGGAGTTGCAAAAATCCTTCGGCTTGGACCGTCCGTGGTATGAACAGTACGCACTTTGGCTGGGGAATGTCCTGCATCTCGATTTTGGTTACTCCTGGACCTACAAGGTTCCCGTCGCACAACTCATCGCCCAACGTGCTCCAGCCACCCTTCTACTCAGTTTTACTTCCCTCCTTCTCGCGTGGACCCTGGCCATTCCTCTGGCTGTCCTCGCCGCCGCACGCCCTGGCGGATGGATCGATCGCATCACCTCTGCCGCTGCCTACTTTGCTTTGGCCATTCCCGAGTTTTTTCTTGCCCTTCTTGCCGTTTGGATGGCCGCACGAACAGGTTGGTTTCCCATCGGTGGTCTGACCTCTCTCGATCACGACTTCCTCTCTCCCTCCTCACAGATACTCGACATCGCTTACCATCTGGTCCTTCCCACACTCGTTCTTGGTCTTGGAGGAGTAGCAGGCACTCTCCGAGTTCTTCGTGCCAATGTGCTCGATGTACTTCAAGCCGAATATGTCACTGCCGCCCGAGCCAAAGGTCTTCCTGAAAAAATTGTTCTTTTTCGCCATGTACTCCGCAACGCTCTCAATCCCCTCCTGAGTACGGTCGGTTACGCTTTCGCGGGCCTTCTCAGTGGATCCCTACTCGTTGAAAACGTCATGAACTACCCCGGCCTAGGCCGTCTCGTGTACGAAGCCTTTATCCGGGAAGATCAATTTGTTGTCCTGGGATCTGTTGTCGTGGGTTGCTCTCTTCTGATCATCGGAAATCTTTTATCCGATCTTGCTCTCGCTTGGTCCGACCCAAGGGTTCGTTATGGCCGCTGACATTGTACGGGCTCTCCTTCGTCGTCCCGCGGGCTTGATCTCTGCCTGTCTCCTTATCCTTTTATATGGGGCCGCACTTTTCGCCCCGTTCCTATCTCCATCAATTCCCTCCGCACAGAATCTCCAGCGCACATATCATCCACCCACTGCACTCATCTGGCAGAACGGTCGCCTTTGTGTCCAGCGCTACAAGCTGGTGGATCCTTCCACAGCCTCGTATCAACCTCTATCCGACCAAGCCATCCCGTTACAATGGTTCTCAAAAGGAGTTTCGTATAAATTTTTAGGTCTGATCCCTTCCGATCGACATCTTTTTACCATCCCAACCTCCGATCCCATCTATCTGCTAGGCAGTGATGCCACAGGCCGCGATGTGTTCACCCGACTCCTCTATGGAGCGGGGATTTCCTTAAGCATTGGCCTGATCGGAGTTGCCTTGACCAGTTTCCTAGGGCTCACCATCGGGGGTCTTGCGGGTTATCTGGGGGGCTGGCCCGATACTCTTGCAATGCGCCTGACCGAGTTCCTCATGGCTGTTCCTGGTCTCTATCTCCTTCTGGCCCTGCGTGCCGCTCTCTCTTCTCGGTTCCCCTCTGATGCCACCTTCCTACTCATCGTGGTAATTCTTTCCGCTCTGGGCTGGGCAGGCACTGCGCGAGTCGTCCGAGGCCTTGTCCTCTCACTCCGTGAGCGCCCCTTCATCTTAGCCGCAAATATTTTGGGTCAACGCCCTTGGACAATTCTATTTCGACATCTTCTTCCGAATACTTTCAGCTACCTCATCGTCGCCGCCACTCTCAGCGTCCCCGGCTACATCTTGGGCGAAGCTGCCCTCAGCTTCCTCGGCTTGGGAATTCAGGAACCGGCCTCTTCTTGGGGTCTGATGCTCGGCCAAGCCCAAGACATTAAGATTTTTATGCTCAACTTCTGGTGGCTGCTTACCCCAGGACTTGCCATCATCCTGACTGTGATCGCTTTCAACCTTCTCGGCGACGCCCTGCGCGATGCCGTAGATCCAAAATTTAGGCTCCCTGGACGATGAATCTTCTCGAGGTCAAAAATCTAACTGTCTCCTTTCACTCAGGCCCAAAGCCTGTCGTCGCAGTCGACAATCTCTCCTTCTCGATTCAACCCGGAGAGACCGTCGCCGTTGTGGGAGAAAGCGGTTCAGGCAAAACCACCGCCGCCCTTGCCTTAACCCGCCTGACCCCGCCTCCCCCCACCTGCACTCTTCAGGGGAAAGTTCTCTGGCAGGATGGGACCGACCTGCTCACCTGCTCTGACTCGCTCCTCCGCCAAGCTCGTGGAGGCAAAGTTGCCTACATCTTTCAAGAGCCCTCCACTTCTCTCAACCCCGTATTCTCTGTGGGTTTTCAGATTGCCGAGGCTTTGCGCCTCCACCAACCCAACCTGCCCAACACGTCAGACGAGGTAACTCGCTTGCTTGGCCTCGTGGGGATTCGCCAACCCGAACTTCGTGCTCGAGATTACCCCCACCAACTCTCAGGCGGAATGCAACAACGCGCGATGATTGCCATGGCCCTGGCCTGCCAACCAAAGCTACTCGTTGCCGATGAACCCACCACGGCTCTCGACGTCACCATTCAAGCCCAGATCCTCGATCTTCTTAGGGAACTGCGTCAAAAACTCGGAATGTCCGTACTCCTGATCACCCATAACTTCGGAATCGTGGCAAACTTTGCCGATCGTGTTCTGGTGATGCTCGAGGGAAAACTCGTTGAGGAAGGCCCCGTAAAACAGATTCTTCGCTCCCCCCAACACCCCTACACCAAGGCCCTTCTCGACTGCATTCCCAGGCTGGGTCAAAAAACCAAACGTCTCGCCTCCATTGATCGCACCACCCTCGTTGCAAAATGAATACTCCACTTCTGGAAGTCAAAAATCTCTCCGTTCATTTTCCTGTCCGATCAGGACTTCTCCAACGCCCCACAGGGGTAGTCAAAGCTCTGGACGATGTTTCCCTAAAAATCGAACAGGGCACCACCCTGGGCCTAGTCGGCGAAAGCGGATCAGGCAAAACCACACTCGGACGAGTGATCGTTCGCCTGGTTGATCCCACGTCTGGCTCGGTTTCCTATCAGGGCGTACCGATCACTTCCCTATCTGGGGCTGAACTTCGCCCCTACCGCAAAAAGATTCAGATGGTTTTCCAGGATCCTTACAACTCCCTCAATCCACGACTTCGGATCGGAACTATCCTAGCTGAACCCCTTGAAATTCACTTTCCACAAATGAGTACCTCGGATCGTATGGATCGCGTGGCCGAACTTCTTCAACTCGTGGGACTTGATCCTGCCTTTGCACGCCGATTTCCACATGAGTTCAGCGGAGGTCAGCGCCAACGAATCGGGATTGCTCGCGCTCTCGCTGTCGAACCTGAGTTCATCATATGCGACGAACCCGTCAGTGCCTTGGACGTTTCCGTCCAAGCTCAGATCGTGAATCTTCTGATGGATCTCCAGGAAAAACTTGGCCTGACCTATCTTTTTATCGCTCACGATCTCGCCGTCGTGGAACACGTCAGCGACCAGATCGCCGTCCTGGAACATGGCAAACTTGTTGAGGAAGGCCCCTCTGAACTTATCACAACTCAACCCAAACATCCCTACACCCAGCGTCTACTTGCCTCGATTCCGTCTCTGGCCTAACCAACAATTTAAAGAGAAAGCACTTTTATATCGCAAATAACATCTATAAGCAGATACCCAGAATGGGTTCGAGTAGCTTGATAGCTCATAATTGGAATATCTACCTACACCAAATTCCCTCACTAGGACGAACTCCTTCCCGCAAAACCACCCAAGATTTATCCAAAAGTTGTCCAGATTTTAATCCCTCAAGCTTTTCAGGCGACTGCTCAAGGACTTTTCTGTCAGACTTAACCAAATATTTATTTGTATCTGAAGTCGAACGAACAAGAACAGCATAACCAAAATACTCAAATCCATATTTTCCACTTCCAACTTTATCATATACAGTAATTAGAGGTTCTGTATGCATTCGCAAACTACCTTGTAACGGCAGTTCACCCTCACCCTCTTGAATTGAAAACACTAACCATTCCGCTTTTGCGGATTCAATTCCACAAGGTTTTCCAAAAAGAATTAATCTCCACTTGAATCCACCCAATGGCTCTTTTAGAGAACTACCATCATCGCGAAGGGTTACAAATCCTCCGATATCTTGTCGCTTATCATTAATTGATCCATAGTGATTTGAGGACTTTTTGGATAACTGATCATCCATCTTAAGGCGCGATAAATCCATTTCTGCGCAACATGTTGCAGAAATAAACGCCACCGTATAGACAGCTAAAGCCAAATACGAGCGCGACCTTCTTATCACCCTTCTTTTTTTATGTAATTAGTGAAATGGATCAAGACTTTTAAACTCACTTCCTTCCTTCGCTTCTTTTACCCCGACCTTGTTTGGACTGCTATTGGGTCCTAACCCCTTAACCCCTAGATTCTTCTGGGCCCAATCCTTGATCGCCTCCGGCAGATGGAATCTCTCGCTTGCTTCACTGCGTTTACCCCGCACTCGTGTCGGGCTCGAGAGGATTTGGCCCCCCGCACACCCACCCCTGGCCCAATCTATTTTCGCCTTCGTCTGTTTAAACTCTCTCGCTTGCTTCGCTGCGCTCGAGAGGATTTGAACCTCCAAGGGTTGCCCCACTAGAACCTGAATCTAGCGCGTCTGCCAGTTTCGCCACGAGCGCGGACATTCAAAGAATGCACCATTTCCCTGCCCATTCCAACTTTTCTCACCCCCCACTACTCAGGCCTATTTCCTACCGCCAGCAAAGTCTGAAACCCCGGGCCCTCTTTCTCTTTTGCAACAACCTCGACAGACACTCCTTCAAATTTCGCTTCTCGCATCAACCGAGCCAACTCCGCAGGAGAAAACCCTAGCCATACATCCGCATACATTTCTCGGGCTGCCTCAAAGGTATGCTCCACAAGATCTAAAATCAGAAGCGTCCCCCCAGGCCGAAGAATTCTCCACGCGGCCTCCAGCACTCGCGCAGGATGTACCGCATGATGTAATGCCTGACTCAAAATGGCCACATCCACCGACCCTGGCCGAATGGGCGGGTGCTCCATGTCCCCCAACCGATACTCCAGATTTTTCAACCCGCTTCGCTTGGCCAAATCTCGCCCCACCTCCACCATTCGAGAGGAGTGATCGACCGCAATCACCTTCTTAGCGCGTGCTGCAAGAAGCTGAGAAATCAATCCCTCTCCCGCACCTAAATCTGCGTATACCTGACGTGGCGCCAATGCCAAAAGCAACCGACCCACTGCCTCCCAAGATCGACCCGGACAATACTTCTTACCCAACCGACCCGCGACCGCGTCAAAGTACCTTTTCGACTTCTCCTGCCGTTGCCCTAGGACGCGGCGCAATGCCTCCCCATCCCGTGCCTGCGTGCCTAACTCCCCAGCAGCACCCTCCGCCAAAGACCATAGATCTCTCCCCATCTCCGCTCGCCGATAGTAAGCCTTTTGCCCTTCTCTTCGGTCGCGCAATAAACCCACCGACTTGAGTTGTGCAAGGTGATTGGAAATCCTCGACTGCCCAATCCCCAAAACCTCCTGCAGCTCCGCAACCGAAAGCTCATTTTCACGCAACGCGGCTAAAATCCGTAGACGAGTTGGATCCGCCAACGCACTCAAAAGCTTAACTCGATGACTCATACTTCATATAGATTCATCATCTTATCATGATATATCAATATTTATTCTTGCCTGCTTTCACTTTTGCGATACGATCAATCAATGCACGGCAACTTCATCTTTTCCTCCGAGTCGGTCGGCGAGGGCCATCCAGACAAGGTATGCGACACTATTTCAGATGCTGTTCTTGATGCCTGTTTAAGCCAAGACCCAGCCAGTCGGGTTGCGTGTGAGACCCTCGTTAAATCCAATCTCGTTGTCGTGGCAGGCGAAATAACGACCCGAGCCAAGTTTGACTACGACAAACTCATTCGCTCCGCCATTCGCAAAATTGGGTATACCAACGACGATGATGTCTTTCACGCTGATCGCGTCCACATTATGAACGCCCTCACCGGCCAAAGCCCCGATATCGCTCAAGGGGTCGATGCCCGCCGTGTCTCGGGAAAAAAAACCGCTGAGCAGGGCGCAGGCGACCAAGGACTCATGTTCGGGTACGCCTGCCGGGAAACTCCGGAACTCATGCCCGCCCCCATCATGTTCTCCCACCGCCTCGGGCGAGAACTCAGCCGAATTCGCAAATCAGGCAAGGCCCCCTGGCTCCGACCCGATGCCAAAACCCAAGTTTCGGTCGAATACCGCCACTCAAAACCCGTCCGAATCACTGCAGTCGTTGTCTCGACCCAGCACGCTGCAAATGTATCCCACCGGCAAATTGAAAAGTTCATTACAGAAAAGCTCATTCGTCGAGTCCTTCCCTCCTCTATGCTCGATCGCAACACCGAATTTCTCGTCAACCCAACAGGACGTTTTGTTGTAGGAGGTCCCGAGGGAGATAGCGGGTTAACAGGCCGCAAAATTATCGTCGATACCTATGGCGGTGCGGGGCGACACGGAGGCGGGGCTTTTAGCGGTAAAGATCCTACCAAGGTAGATCGCAGTGCCGCGTATATGGGTCGCTACGTCGCCAAAAATATCGTTGCGGCAGGCTTGGCCGACAGGGTCGAGATCCAGTTTGCATACGCCATCGGACACCCCCACCCAGTTTCCGTGTGCCTCGACACATTTGGCACCGAAAAAGTCCCTTTCCGAAAAATTGAAAAAGCAGTACACGAAACTTTTGACTTCCGCCCTGCCGAAATCATTCGCCAACTCCGTCTCCGCCGCCCCATTTACTCGAAAACAACCAACTACGGCCACTTCGGCCATCGGGGAAAACTGGCTTACGCCCCGTGGGAGCATACGGACCGTGTCCGTGAACTCCGCCGTCACGCAGGCTTAAACTAACCCCAATAGGAGAAACCCAACCATGACTACCGCAACTCTTGAACCAAAAACGAAACAACCCAAAACACAAAAATCTTCACCTGAATACAAAGTAAAAGATATCTCCCTTGCCGAGTTCGGACGCAAGGAGATTGAAATTGCAGAGAAGGAGATGCCGGGTTTGATGGCCATCCGCGAAAAGCACGCCAAAGACAAGCCGCTCGCTGGCGTTCGCGTAACTGGTTCCCTGCATATGACGATTCAAACCGCAGTCCTCATCGAAACTTTCGTTGCTCTCGGAGCCGATGTTCGGTGGGCCAGCTGCAATATTTTCTCTACCCAAGATCAAGCCGCCGCTGCGATCGCAGCCACCGGGGTTCCCGTCTTTGCCTGGAAAGGGGAAACCCTAGAGGAGTACTGGGACTGCACGTGGAGAGCTATCATCAACCCCCAAGGCCTTGGACCCCAACTCGTCATCGATGACGGGGGCGACGTCACTCTCTTCCTTCACAAAGGGTATGAACTCGAAAACGGCGATGGTTGGGTCAATACCCCCAGCTCCAGCGAAGAAGAAAAGGTTATCAAAAACCTTCTCAAAAAGGTTCATGCTGAACATCCCAATATTTTCCATGCCCTAGTTAAGGAGTGGAAAGGAGTCGCGGAAGAAACGACCACGGGTGTGCACCGGCTCTACAAGTTGCAGGAGCTCGGAAAACTTCTAGTTCCCGCATTCAACGTCAATGATGCCGTCACCAAATCGAAGTTCGACAACCTGTACGGCTGTCGCCACTCCCTTGTCGACGGCTTGAACCGTGCCCTGGATGTTATGATTTCTGGCAAAGTGGCCGTGGTGTGCGGATATGGCGATGTCGGAAAAGGTTCTGCCCAATCCCTGCGAGGCCAAGGAGCCCGCGTGATCGTGACCGAAATCGATCCGATCAATGCTCTCCAAGCCGCTATGGAGGGATTTGAGGTCACAACCATCGAGGACACTCTTGGACGAGCAGATATTTACATCACCACCACGGGGAATCGGGATGTCATCACCCTCGAGCATATGACCAAGATGAAAGACCAAGCCGTGGTCGCAAACATCGGTCACTTCGACAACGAAATCCAAGTCGATAAACTCAACACTCACACAGGAGTTCGCCGAGTGAACATCAAGCCTCAGCTCGACAAGTATGTCTTCGCGAATGGCCGGGAGCTCTTTCTGCTCGCAGAAGGTCGGCTCGTGAACCTGGGTTGCGCCACAGGGCACCCCAGCTTCGTCATGAGCGCAAGCTTCTCCAATCAAACCCTAGCCGCCCTCGACCTCTGGAAAAATCGCACTCTGTACAAGCCAGCGGTTTATGTCCTGCCAAAAAACCTGGACGAGGAAGTAGCTCGCCTGCACTTGGAAAAGATCGGCGTCAAACTAACTAAGCTGACCAAAGATCAATCCGAGTATCTCGGCATTCCCGTTGGCGGCCCCTACAAACCCTCCCACTACCGATACTAAAACCGGGGCGGGGTTCGTGGATTAGGCACGTTCCAAAGATTGTCGTAAGGGGAGTATCCCGCGGCAGGGGGTGCACCCACTGTCTTTTTAGCCTCGGGCTGATTGACGAGCGGGCTCGGCTTTACTTGGGCCGTTACCTTCTTTTCACTACCCGGCGGCACCGAGTAGGGATCTTGGGAAATCCTCTGATAAGAACCTGAGGGAACTTGGGGTGCCTGCCCAGCTGCATTTAAACGCGAATCATAAGACCCACTTGGCGGCATGATAGGGCGTGCACCGGACTGAAAATCTTTTCCTAACGGACTACTCCCCTGTGGCCCAGTAAATGAATCAAAACTTGGACTAACACGCCCATCCCCAGAATTCATTGCTCGAGGCTGGACCCCGTCCAAACCCGTCACAGGAGTAAGCTTATTCGCGCCCTCACTCTTCACCCCAGGCAAACTGCTCTGAGATACCGCAGGCGCCGCTCTTCCATCATTCTCTTTTTTTAAGTCTGCCTTATCCTTCTTTTCTATCGCCTGCTTTTCTTGAGCTTCTTTCGCATCTTTTGCCTTCTGCTCCTCAACCGCAGCCATGTCCTCCTGCTTCTTTTTTGCAGCATCCTGCAAAGCTTTCATATCCTGCCCCCAATCCTTCGTGTCGGCCTTACTTGGATCGGCTGCAGGAGGACGCGGCTGCGGGATCGAACTAGTTGAATTTGGATCGATCGGGGGAAGTTTTGCCTCAGGCACCGCACTCTCTATATCGGTCAAAGGAATCGCGGCTTTGGTGCTCGGCAAATCTTTCGTGGATTCAGCCGTCGATCCCTCATACTGCGCCCAACATATCCCACTCAGCGCAAAACCCAGAACAACGCTCAAGGTCTTTCTCATATGGATAAAGTAATTCTCATCTCCCCCTCGTCAATCTCGCTCCTAGCTTCCCCATTCCTTAAGCTAATCCCGTGACACACTCAATTTCCTCCATTCTCAAAAAAGAGAATCTACGGAACGGCCCAATTCGATTTGATAGATTCATGGAAATATGTCTCTATCAACAGGATATAGGCTTCTACTCCTCGGGAAAAACCCGTACCGGAACCCAAGGGGATTTTCTAACCCCAGTTTCTACAGGCCCTGTCTTAGGCCAACTCCTCGCCTTTCAAATTACCGAACTTGTTCAATCCTTCAAAAATCCAACACCCTTGCACCTTGTAGAACAAGGAGCTGATCAAGGGCATCTCGCGCTCGATATCCTCTCCTCACTAGCTCAGAGAGCACCCCACCTCCTCTCCTCTATCCATTTCCACCTCATCGAACCCTCCCCCGTACTTGCACAGCAACAAAAACATTCTCTCCAGCCTTTCCTGTCAAAAATTACCGTTCACTGGCACCCCGATCTCGCCTCACTTCCCGCTCTATCCCATCTCACCTACTTTTACTCCTGCGAACTTCTCGACAGCTTTCCAGTTCGCATGATCCGCTTTTTTACTGGTCAATGGCACGAACGTTTCGTCACTCAAATCTCAGAACGATGGGTGTGGATCGATCAACCCGCCCCGCCCGAACTACTCAGAGAAATCCAACACTGGTCGATTCCTCCAATCGAAGGATTTACTGCAGAGATTCGTCTGCCCATCTCTCCTTGGCTTACCCTTCTATCCGAAAAGATCGAACAAGGAGCCGTTCTCACCCTCGATTACGGTCTTCCGGCAGCCGACCTCTATCACCCATCCCGATCTGCAGGAACTCTCGTCGCGCTACGAAAACATACATCCGCTTCCGATCCCCTCTCATGCCCGGGAGAGCAAGACCTTACCGCTCACCTCAACTTCTCCCAATTGGTCGAAGACGGATTAAAATTGGGTTTTCAATCCTATGGTCCACACCCTTTTATGACTGCCCTTACTCGCCAAGCCGCCCCCCTCCTCCACGAATCGCAACCCCTACCCGAAAAGTGGACCCGTAATTTTCAACATCTCGTCCACCCAAACTTTTTTGGTCAGACCCACCTCGCACTTCTTCAAACCAAAAACCTCCCCGCCCCCTTTCGTCCAAGCATGTTTTTAAACTAAACTTTTTCCACCCGCCCCCGCTCCATCAACTCTCGGGCCATCGCACGCGCCGCTTTCCCCTCCCCTCCCAACATTCGGCTCAACTCCTTTTCCCGACTCTCTCCCTCTACGCGTTCCAACCTTGCGAAAGTCCTCCCCTTTTCCACCGTCTTGGTCACACAAAAGTGTGCATCCGCCACTCCTGCCACCGCAGGCAAATGAGTCAGACAGAGCACCTGGTGCGTCTTCCCCAATCCAGCCAAACGCATCGCGACCGCTTTCGCAGTTTCCCCTCCCACATTCGCATCCACTTCATCAAAAATTAAAATGGGCACCTCATCTCTCTCCGCCAAAACCGTTTTGATCCCTAACATCACCCGTGCCAACTCCCCGCTCGACGCAATCGCGCGTAAAGGTCTCGGAGGCTCCCCAGGGTTGGGTGCAAACATCATCTCGACAGTCTCCCCTCCCTCCGCTCCTAAACTCTCCAACTTTTGCACCTGCACCTCGAGTCGACTCTGCTGAAAACCCAATCCTCTCAACTGACTCGTCACCTCTCGGGCAAATACAGGTGCGGCCTTGGACCTCTCCTTGCTCAATTTTCCCGCCAAAAGCCGATGCGCCTCGATCGCCTTCTTTGTGGCCGCCGCCAACTCCTTCTCCGTTCCCTCCGCATTTGCCAACTCCCACTGCCTTTTTTTTAATTCAGCGAGCTTGGCTAAAGCCGCCTCAATACTGCCCCCATGCTTCTTTCTTAAACTCAATACACAGTTCAAGCGCGCTTCTAAAGCGGCCAACCTCTCACCATCCAACCCCACCTCCTCAGCTCTTCGCTCCCCTTCCCGAACTAACTCACGCAATGCCGAAACCACCGTCTCATTCTTTTCCCGTAACTCTCCCGCTGCCCCATCCAACCGCTCCCACTCCGCCAACCCCTTCTGCACTTTTCCCAACTTCTCCAACACATTTCCATCCTCCCCCTCAAGCAACCGACTCACCTCTCCCGCCAACTCTAATATTCTCCTTCCATGCCCCGCAGCCGCGTGATCCCTCTCCAACTGCTCATCCTCCCCCACCACAAGTTTTGCCTCCTCCAACTCCTGCACCTGATGGTCAATATACTCCCGCGTTGCCCCATCCGCCCCAGCCAGATTCTTGCGAAAAACCTCCTCGGCCTCCTCCGCATCCCGTTTCGAATGCCAAGCCTGCCTCACTTCACCCACTAACTTCTCCAACCCCGCAAAACCATCCAGCGCCCCCCTCTGCGCCGCAGGAGAAAGCAGGGTCTGATGATCATGCGGTCCATGCAGATCCACTAACCGATCCCCCAACTCCTTCAGCACCGATAAGGTCACGGCCGAACCATTCAGAAATTGTCGCCCCGCCCCCGTACTTCCCACCTGCCTCTTGATAATCAATGTTCCATCCCCATCCGCCTCGATTCCCTTCTCCTCCAACCAACCCCGAAATTTTTCCGCTCCACCCAACTCCCCCTCCACCACACATCCCTCCGCTCCGGTCCTCACCAAACCCCGATCCGCCCGTTCCCCCAACAAAAGTAAAAAAGCATCCACTAAAATCGATTTCCCTGCCCCCGTCTCCCCCGTCAACGCGTTAAATCCTTTTCCCAATTCCCATGTTAACTCCTCAACCACAGCTAGGTTTCGTATCCGTAATCGCCTTAACATGACTTTAGAACCATAGCAGAAGACGCAGGGAAGGTAGGCAAAATCTTGTCCTTTTTCCCCTCTTAAAACCAGTAAAGGAGGTTCGCCACCCGCCTCTCCCACAGCTATCAAAACGTATGGATTTGACCTTTTTAGGCACGGGTACGTCCCAAGGCGTCCCCTTGCTCACCTGCACCTGTCGAGTCTGTACCTCGCCCGACCCACGCGACCGTCGCTTTCGCTCCTCCGTCTGGCTGCACGATAAAGATCTGAGCATCGTCATCGATACCTCACCCGATTTTCGCTCCCAAGCCCTTCGCGCCTCCATCCCCAAACTCGACGCGGTCCTCTACACCCATAGTCACGCCGATCATATCGCAGGCTTCGACGATCTGCGCACTTACTCCGTCAAAAATGGAAACTGTATCCCCATCTATGCCGATCCATTTACCCTTTCCCGCCTCGAGAAAGCATTCGACTACGCCTTCGACCTCAAAGTCCGTAGTCCGGCCTACGTCTGCCCCGAACCTCACCCCATCACAGGCCCATTCTCGATCGGTTCCGCCACTTTCACTCCCCTTCCCGTCCCACACGGAAGCATCTCGACTACCGGATTCCGTATCGACATCGCTGGCCAACCACGCGCCGCATATCTACCCGATTGCGCTGCAGTCCCAACCCCGATCCGAAATCAGATCCGCCACATTCCCATCCTGATCATTGACGGACTCCGCGAAGAACCCCACCCCACCCACCTCACCATCGCTCAGGCGATCGAAATCTCCCAAGATATCCGCGCAGGACAAACTTGGCTTACCCATCTCACCCACCAAACTCTTCACGCCGAACGGGACGCCTCCCTTCCTACCCCTGTCCACCTCGCCTACGATACCCTTCGCCTCACTCTGTAATCTTCCTCTCCCTACGGCTCTTGCCCTAACCTCGAAATATGTTTCAGCTTCTTTTTTTCTCTACTCTTCTTCTTTCACTATCCCAAATGGGAATGGCTGAAACTCCCACACCTGCCAATTCCCAAGGGCCTGATCTCGCCGCTCATACCGTTGTCGTTTACAACAAGGCCGATCCAGATTCCCAATCCTTGGCCGAAACCTACGCAAAAGCCCGATCGATTCCCCCTGACCGCCTCTTGGGAATCGACTGCCCGATCACGGAAGAAATCACCCGAGTTGAATTCGAAACTAAAATTCGCCAGCCCCTCGATGAAATCTTCGTCTCCCGCGGTTGGCTAAAACGTAGCGAGACGATTCTTCCAAATCCCATCCTCGGTCTTGCCGAAAATCTCCCCGTTCAACAATCCCAAGAAAATCCGATCTGGATCATGGTCCTCATTCGGGGCGTACCTCTCAAAATCGCAGAAGATCCCACCGTTCTGGCTCCTGAATCCTTAATGGCCCAACTTCGTGCCAATGCCGCTGCCGTCGATTCCGAACTTGCCCTCCTCCCTCTCCGCGGACTCCCCACCTACGGCCTCGTCTCCAACCCCTACTTTGCCGATAAACGCATTCGTCCATTCGGACAGTTCTTCGCAAACTATCTCATCCTTGTCTGCCGACTGGACGGTCCTACTCCCAACATCGTTCGGAGAATGATCCAAGATGCCGTGGATACGGAAAAAACAGAGCTCACGGGGCGCGCCTTTTTCGATATCCGTACAATCGAGAAAAAAGACGATCCCTACCGCATGGGGGATGACTGGATCGAACAAGCCGCCCTTCTATTTCAAGCCCGAGGATTCGATATCGAGATCGATCGCAAACCCGAAGTCGCATCAAAATGGACTCCTTGGGATCAGGTCGCATTCTACGCAGGTTGGTACACGTGGAATTTCGAAGGTCCTTTCGAACTCCCCACCACCCGATTCCGCAAGGGCGCCATTGCCTACCATATCCACTCCTTCAGCGCCGATACCGTCCGCTCCGAAACGAAAAACTGGGTTGGCCCGCTTCTCTCCCACGGCGTGACCGCCACCATGGGTGCCGTGTACGAACCCTACTTGCGCTTTACTCCCGATATCAGCCTTTTTGTCAGTGGCCTCCTCTCAGGTCTCACCTTTGCCGAATCCGCCTACCAATCCCAAATTGCACTCTCCTGGATGGTTACCTTCGTGGGAGATCCCTTGTATCGCCCCTTCCCTCGAAACTTCTACGAAAATCTCGATGCCGCTCAAACCTCGAAGTCTTCCAACTTGCCTTGGCTCCGACTTCGAAAAGCTCGCCTCTTGGCCAATGCCGGCTCGATCTCCGAAACCCGAGCTGCGGTGAATCAGCTTCTTGAGGAATTTCCAAAAAACAAAATTATTTTAGAGGGAAGTGCTGACATCTATCGCGATCTCAATGAGAAAAAAGATGCAACCCAGCTGTACGAGGAAGACCTAGATCTTTTGGACGAAAAGGATTCCAAAGATCGCTTTCGAATTCTCATGAAGCTTGCTGAGATCTTTCGCAGGGACGACAAAACCAAGTCTGCACTCGATACATACGAAAAAATCGCCCAAGAGTTCCCTGAAGCCACAAAGGGGACCGCGTTAGGCGATCGTGCACTATCCTTTGCTTCAGGAGAGGGAATCTCCGAACTTCCTCCTGCTCTGCTCGCCTACAAAAATGCCGTCGAAGCCGAACAACTCGCCGCTGCCGTGGCCAAAGCAGCCGCCCAACCTCCCGCCAATCTAAAGCCAGAAGCCACAGCCGCCGATCAAGCCGCGGTCCTCAAAGCCGCAGGCCCACGCCCAATCCTAAAAGACTCTTCGGCTCCACCCCTCCCTCCCCAGCCAGCCGGAGCCAAAACAAACTCTCCCTCCGTTCCCTAAACACTACCTCCACTCATGCTTGGGATACTTCCTCGCTAACTCCCCTTTTAACTTCGGATACGTCTCTTTCCAAAACGATCCCAAATCCCTCGTCACTTGCAACGGCCGCCGGTTCGGACCCAGGATTTCCACCGTGACCTCCACCTTCCCATCCCCAATCCGCGGCGTCTTCTCCAACCCGTACAACTCCTGAATCCTGCCGGACACCACCGGCTCCCTACCTTTTCCATACTGAACTTTCAAAAACTTTCCGCCGGGCATTCCGATTTTGTCCGGCGCCAACTTCTCCAACCTCTTCATCCTCTCCGTGCCCAACCAAGCTTGGATCGACTCCAGCGCACTTCGCTCATTCGCCTGACGCCAAGTCAGACAGCCATCACACTGCATTTCTAAAACGAGCCTCTTCGCCTCCTGGTCCCACTCCGGCCACTCCTCCTGCTCTGCCCAACCCCTCACAACCTCCAAACGCTCCAACAATCCCTCCGCTTCTGCACTCCATCCGGGCCAACCACACTTCTTCTCCAAAACCGCCTGCGCCAAAACCGCCGCTGTCTCCGACCCCGCCTCCACATCCCGCTTTTTTTCCTCTAGGACCAGATCCCGAAAACGTTTCTCATCCACCTGGTAAACCTTTCTGCCGTTCTCCTCAAAGACCAGACCGCTTCTCTCCGAAAAATCCTCCGGAAACATCTCCCCCAACCAACTCTCCTCCACCGCCGTAACCAATCCCAGAATCACCTCCATATCTCCATCCGTTCTCCCGATCTCCTTCATCTCCGCAGCGAGAATCAAGGGCCGATCCCGCACCACACTCTCCCGCGCAATCGTGCCCCCCCGGCCTCCCGATAAACGACAACGTAACGTCCCCCCGTCCAATCGCCTGCCTAGATGATCAGAAAATCCCGCCAAGACACACTTCCTCAACTTTTCCCCTGACGCTGGGGTCTCCTCCACCTTCAGCCCCATCCCCACAGAAACGCTCAACAACCGATCCCGCACAGCCGCCGCTTCTCTAGCCGCACCACCATGAATCCCCATCCTTCCGCACGCTGTGGGATGAAACTTCTCCCTCTCCGCAAACCGCAACGCCCTCAGCCACACGAACAGATCACTCTCCTCTTCTCCTTCCCATAAAATTTCTGCTCCCTCCCCCTTTCGTCCCGCCATTCTTTGTAGCAAAGGTCTGCCTGAAAGGAGCGCCGCAATCCCTGTCGCCCCGCGCAGACACCCCAACGCCCCGGCTTCCATCAACATCCGTGCCAATCGCGGGTGGACAGGCCAAACCGCCATTTTTCTACCCGTCTCCGTCAACTCCCCGCCTACCCCTTTAGTTGCCCCCAAATCGGAAAGCAACTTCTCAGCCCTAACCACGGAACTCTCCTCCGGTGCATCCACCCAACGAAAATCCCGTAACCTCCCCGCCCCTGCCGCTGCCAAAACCAAGGCCACCTCTGCCAAATCCAACTTTCGAATCTCCGGCTCCTCTACCTTCGCCCGTTTCGACCAATCCATCTCCGTTTCCAATCTCACACAAATCCCGGGCGACGTGCGACCTGCTCTCCCCGCCCGCTGGGCCGCCGAGGCATGACTGATCCTCTCCACCAGCAACGTCTCCAACCCACGCCTCGGATCGTACTTCGCCATCCGAGCCAACCCGCAATCCACCACCGCCTTGACCCCATCCAAAGTCAACGAGGTCTCTGCCACATTCGTAGCCACCACCACCTTCGGCCGATCATACTTCTGCAAAGCCGCATCCTGATCCTTCGGCGACATCTCTCCATGCAACGGCAAAACCACCGCTTCGGATCGACCCAACCTCGCCTCCAAATCCCTTCTCGCCCGGCTGATTTCGTATCCGCCTGGCAGAAAAACCAGCACGTCCCCCTTCCCCGCTCGAATCAAACGCTCCGCCTCTCTCGCCGCCACCTCCGCCGCCCCTGATCCGCTCAGGTCCTCCCGATGCTTCAAATATTCGATCTCTACCGGGAATGTTCTTCCTTCCGACCGCAACACCTCTGCTCCAATTCGTTCCGCCAACTTCTCGGTCTCCAGAGTTGCCGACATCACAATCAGAATCAGATCCGGCCTTCCGGCTTCTTGCAGATCCAAAATTCTCCCCAACGTCAAATCTCCGTACAAATGCCTCTCGTGAAACTCATCACAGATCACCGCCTGGACCCCTTCCAACTTTGGCCTCGAGATCATTTGTCTGACCAACACCCCCTCGGTGACAAAACGGATTCGCGTCTCCTTCGAGGTTTGATCGTCCAACCGAATCGTATATCCCACCTCTTTCCCCAACTCTGTCCCCCGCTCCTCCGCCACCCGTTTCGCCAACATTCGCGCCGCAATTCTCCTCGGCTGCAAAATGACCGCCTGCCCCCTCTCCCCCAAAAAACCTCCCTCCAACAGCATTTGCGGAATCTGAGTCGATTTTCCAGAACCCGTCGGTGCTTCGATCACAATTCGCTTTGTCCCTGAACGCAACGCCTTTCCCAACTTCTCCCGGATCTCCTCGATGGGTAAATTCGACGCCATCCCCGAACCCTAGCGGAAAAACAAAATCAAAGGGAGGACAGAGCCTTCCCAAAAACAGAAGGCTTACTTTTTCTTTTTCTTAGCGACTCGTCCACGTGTCAGCCATCCCGACTCAAAGTAATCCTTCAGTCCCTGCTCCAGACTATATTTGGGCTGAATCCCCAAATCCCTCTTCGTGGCCGACATGTCCGCTTCGGTGTGGGGTTGGTAGAAAGGATACGGACATTCGAAATACTGCGGCTTCAACTTTGTCCCCAATACCCCGTTTAATCCCTCCACCATTTCGTTAAAACTTCTCGGTTGTCCCGACCCCGCGTTCCAAACCCCAGATTTTCCCGATTTCATCGCGGCAATCGTGAACGCCACAATGTCCTTCACATATACGAAATCCCGCTTCTGCTCACCGCTCTTGAAAATTCTTGGACGTTTCCCCAACAGCATCTGCCCCGCCAAGTGCCACGCCATGCTTGCCGGCACCCCTTTATGCCCTTCGCGCGGTCCGTACACATTAAAGTAACGCAACCCCCCGATTTTCCACGAAGGCTCCTCCTCCAAAACTTTTCTCGCCAGATTTTCCAACTGCACTTTAGAGAATGCATACGCGTTGGCGGGTGCCAGCGGATCGCCCACCCGATTCACCCCCGCGCGAATCCCATATGTCGCCGCACTCGTCGCGTACACAATCGGAGTTTTTTCAGGCCGAAGATACTCCAGCAACCTCCGAAATCCCTCCACGTTGTCATGAGTTTGGATCTTCTGATCCTGCAACGTCGTGTCGGTAATCGAGGCCAAATGAAACATCGCATCCGGCCTTTTACCCCGAAATTCAGCCTCCCAGTCCAATCGAGAAATGTCCGCCGCCACGAAATCCCCTCGGTACCCCTCCAAATTCAAAAAGGACCCACTCCGAAAATCATCCAAAACCGTCAAAGAGGCCCCCGGAAACTCCTCCTGTAGCTGTAGGACGAGATTCGACCCGATAAACCCTCCCCCTCCTGTGACCCAGATCTGTTTCATGGTTTTTATACTTATATAGATAGAAAGTTATTCCCAAACAGAAAAATCGTGCCTAAAAACAAGATAGATCGCACAATTTATTACATCTATGCTACTACCCATGATCACTTTAAGACGCAAATCTGGAGGCAAAACTTCATTAGTTTTGGCTCTTTTTTTAGTGACTTCTTGGTCATTAATAACAAGTTGTTGGTCTGGTGTGGCCGTTAAGGAGTCCACCACCCCCTCCTCCATGCAAATCACCGACACCGATTCGATCCAAAACTCTCTTTTCGGCCAGGATGTGGTCAGCCTATCGGCAGAGACGGCAGGCCTCTTCTCAATCAATAACTCCAACAATTACCGTTACCTCCCCCAACTCATCACGGTGGGCTGGCAGTTGGACGAAATCGGAAATGAGGGATGGAACCGCGGTAACACCGAATTCCTCTTCAGCGGAATGTACGCCCCAGTAATCCATGGTCCGAACCCCTGGTTCACCGGTGGACTCTTCGGCCCGCGATACAACTTTATCCAAGAAGGATGGCCCGTTGTCCCTTATCTCGAATCAAGGGTCGGCTTCATGTTCACCAATGCTACGGGCGCACCCAACTCCCAAGGACAAGACTTCTGCTTCAGCTTCACCATCGGAACAGGCGTTCGGATTCCCGTCATGCAACAGCTCTCGGTCAACCTGGGCATCCTTTACCAACACATCTCCAACGGCGGCCTCTCCGAGCCGGACCATGAAAATGTCGGTCTCGACTCTATCGGCCCCACCCTCTCGGTCACTTGGGCTTTTTAACTACAGCCCCCGCCACCAAGCCTGAATCCTGATATCGGGCCACACCACGGTTCGTTATAGCACCCCCACTAAAAATACGGATCCTTCCCAACTTATTAACATATCACATGGCTTTTTTGAACTGACTGATAGTCAGTGATATAAAATCTGTTTATCCTTTTACTTTATGGCTTTCTTCAAAACTTATTCACTTATCACGTAGAGCTCTCTTTTTATGCTCGAAACACGCGATCTTCATAAATCATACGAGTCGGGCGAAGCTCGTGTAGATGCCTTACGTGGCATCACCCTGAAAATCCTCCCAGGCGAAATCGTTGCCATCACCGGTCCCAGCGGCTGCGGAAAAAGCACTCTCCTCCATATCCTCGGAGCCCTCGATACCCCCACTTCTGGCCAAGCCTATCTCGAAGGACATCCCCTCCACTCCCTTAACGACGACAAACTGACCGCCCTCCGACGACTCAGAATCGGCTTCGTTTTCCAATTCTTCCACCTCCTCCCCACCCTCACGGTCGAAGAAAACGTTCTTCTTCCCCTCCTCCTCTCCGGCCGGGTGAACGCCTCAGCCCATTCCCGTGCCCGTGAGCTTCTCACCACCGTCGGCCTTAGCGATCGCTCCCATCACCGGCCTCATCAACTTTCTGGAGGCCAACTCCAACGCGCCGCCCTCGCCCGTGCCCTGATCCACCAACCCTCTATTCTTCTCGCCGACGAGCCCACCGGCAATCTCGACTCCGCCTCCAGCACGATGGTCATCGATCTGATCACCCAACTCGCCCGCCGCGAAAAAACAACTGTTGTACTCGTTACCCACAGCGAAGAAATCGCCACCAAAGCCGATCGTCGCATCCCCCTCGTCGACGGCCGCATCCAGTCCTGATCTTGAACTGGTTCTCCACTCTCCGCGTTTTCCTCTCCCATGGGGGGCGCGATTTTTTCCGCCACAAAACTCTCTCTCTCCTCAACCTCCTCGCTCTCGCCGTCGGGGTCGCCGCCATCGTTGCGATTCAAACCGTCAACGAAACCGCCCTCCGCTCGTTCCGCGCCTCTCTCGACCTCGTCGCTGGCCGGCCCGACTTCACAATCGAAGGCCAAGGCTTCCGCCTCCCTGAAAAACTCATCCCTCTCCTTCGAAACGATCCCGCCGTTCGCGAAGTCACCCCCACACTCTCTCTTGTCGCTTCCCTCCCTAATCACCCCGGGGAATTCCTTCATCTCATCGGCGTCGATCCCTTCTCAAACAGCGAACTCGTGACCTACCGCCTCGAAGACGCTCTCCGCTCCCCCACCGACGCGATCGCTTTCGTTTCCGAACCCAACACCATCGCCCTCACCCGCTCTCTCGCCAACCGCCTCCACCTACAACCAGGTGACTCCATCCGCGCTGTCTCCGCCGGCCATCAAGCCAACCTCCAAGTTCGCTTCCTTCTCGAACCATCCCCCGACCTCCTTGGAGCCGATGATCACCTCGCCATCGCCGATATCGCCACCGTCCAGTCCGCCTTCGGACTATCCGGCCAAGTCGACCGCATCGAAGCTCTCCTCCGCCCCGATGCCTCGGGAAAAATTGCTGCAGCCCGCTCCTCCCTTCTCGAACGCCTTACACCCCACCTCCCCGCCCACGCCCGAGCTGGTTCCCCTGAACGCCGTGGCCAAGAAGTCGAAAAAATGCTCGGTGCATTTCAACTCAACCTCACAGCCCTCTCTCTCATCGCTCTCGTCGTCGGCATGTTTCTCGTCACCAATACCGTCGCCGCCAATGTCGTTCGCCGCCGATTCGAAATCGGCCTTCTGCGCTCTCTCGGGCTTACCCAAAACTCCGTTGTCTTTCTTCTCGTCGCCGAATCCCTTCTCCTCGGTTTACTCGGTTCCGCAATCGGGATTCTTCTCGGCCTTCAAGTCGCCCGGACTCTCCTCCAATCGGTCGCCTCCACGGTCACCTCCCACTACGTTCTTCTCTCCATGCAGGAAATCGTGGTGAACCCATGGAGTCTTCTCGCTGCGGGCCTCGCAGGACTCCTCGCCGCGGGATTCGCTGCATGGTGGCCCGCCCGCCAAGCCTCTCTCGTCTCTCCCGTCGATGCCCTTCTACCCGGGAACTCCGCCGATCGCGCTTCCTCCCCACAATACCACTTCCTTCGAGCCTCACTTCTCTGTTTTTTCCTCACCCTCCTCTTCTCTGCCACCGCCCTTTATGCCCGGATTCCGCGGACCGGGTTTCTTGCCGCACTTAGCATTCTTCTCGCCGCCGCCTTCCTCGCTCCCGCCCTCTCGCGACTTCTGTCTCTCGTTCCCTCCCTGCCCTTCTCCTTCACGATCCTTGCCCGCTCCACCTTCTCCCGGGGTCTTCACCGACACGGCCTCGCTGCCGCCGCACTCTCCGTCGCCGTCGCCATGGCTATCGGCGTCACCATCATGGTCCACAGTTTTCGTGCCACCGTCGATCAGTGGATCGGAGAAAGTATTAAAGCCGACCTCTTTATCGCTCCCTCCACGAACCTCATCGCGGGAGCACTCGAACCCCTCGACCCCGAAGCCGAAACCCTCGCCCTCGCCACCCCTGGAGTCCGCGCCGTCGGCACCTACCGCGAAGTCCGCCTCTTCCTCGATGGAACCCCCGCCAAACTCGCCGCCTGCCGACTCGAAATCCTTCGCGTCTACAATCCTTTGACTTTTCTCTCTACCCTCCCGGGGGATCCCTACGAACTTTGCCAAAAGGGCGACTACGCCATCATCTCGGAAAACTTCGCTCGCCGTCGCCGACTCAAAGCCGGCGATACGGTCTCGCTCCCCACTCCGACAGGAACTCATCTGCTCCAAGTGGCCGCCATCTTTCGGGATTACACTTCCGAATCCGGCCTCCTTCTTCTCGATCGCTCCACCTACCGCCGACTGACCCAAGACCAGGGTCTGACCAGCCTCGCCATTCATCTCGAATCCGGCGTCTCTCCCCAAACCGTCGGCGACTCCCTCCGGGAACAGCTCCGCCCCCGTGGCGAATTCCTCGTCTACTCGCAGGCCGGACTTCGGAACGAAGCCCTTCGGATCTTCGACCGCTCCTTTGCTGTCACCGCCCTCCTTCGCACTCTTGCCATTGCGGTCGCCGCCCTCGGCGTCACCCTCTCCCTAACCGCCCTCGGAATCGAGCGCACCCGCGAAATCGGAATCCTCCGTGCCACGGGGGCTTCCCGGGGACAAATTCTTCAGACGATCATGACCGAGTCAGCCTATCTCGGCACCACTGGGATTCTCCTCGGCCTCGTCACCGGTTTTGCCGTTGCCCTCATCTTGATGCAGGTCATCAACCGCGCTTTCTTCGGATGGACCATCGACTGGCACACCCCTTACCCCTCTCTCGTGGGAATTGTCATCGGAATGATGGTTGCCTGCTTGTTGGCCTCTCTTCCCCCCGCCTGGCACGCCTCCCGTCTCTCCCCCGCCGAAGCCCTACGGTCCGAATGAAAAAACTTCTCCCCATTCTCTTCTTTTCCATCACAACCTTTGGACTCGATGCGGCCGATCCTTGGGCTCGTGCAATGAAGCCATGGTCCTGGTCTTTCCCACGCGATCACGGAGCCCACCCCGAATTCAAAACCGAATGGTGGTACCTCACTGGAAACCTCGACGATGAAAACGGAAACCCCTACGGCTACGAACTCACCTTCTTCCGCCATGGGCTTCAACCCGTCGCCACCCAACCTGACTCCGCTTGGTCGATTCGTGACATCTCTTTTGCCCATCTCGCCATCACGGATGTCCGCTCTCGCCGCTTTCTTTTTTCCGAAAAACTCAGCCGAGGCGCACTCGGAGAGGTAGAGATCTCGGAAAAAGACATGCAGGTCCGGATCGCCGACTGGACACTTAGGAGAAACCCTGACTCGACTCTCACCATGTCCGCCTCCGATCCCACCACAGGGATCGGACTCGATCTTTCGGCTACCCCCCTGAAACCTCTCACCCTCCAAGGTGAAAAGGGCTTAAGCAGAAAATCTGCCACTCCCGGCAACGCCAGCCACTACTACTCATTCACCCGCCTCCAAACCACAGGCCAACTCGAACTCGGTGGCAAAAAGATTCCGGTCAAGGGACTCTCCTGGTTCGATCACGAATTCTCCACCTCTGCCCTCGGCGAAGATCAGGAAGGTTGGGACTGGTTCTGTCTCCAGTTCGATTCGGGCGATGAACTGATGCTCTATCGGATGCGCAACCCGGGCAATCGAACCGATCCCGCTTCCTCCGGAACCTGGATCCCTGCCCATGGCCCCTCCCTCCCTCTTAAGTCGTCCGACTTTACCATCACTCCTATCGACGAGTGGAAAACCGCTAGTGGAGCCACGTATCCATCAGGTTGGAAAATTTCCATTCCTTCTCTTGATCTCACAGGGGAAGTCCAACCACTTCTTCTCGATCAAGAACTCCAACTCAAACGAACCGCAAAGATCCGTTATTGGGAAGGAGCATGTCGCTTCGCCGGAACCCGGCAGGGAAAATCTTTGTCCGGTCGCGGCTATACCGAACTCACCGGTTACGCCGCCCCTATCGGTCAGGGAATGAAGGAATAGGACTATTTAACTAAGACCAACCAAATCAGCCCCAGACCAATCCGATACCACCCAAACGGATTGAATGTTTTCGTTCGCACATATTCCAGCAACCACCGAACGACGAAATAAGCCGTGACCGCGGAAACGGCAAAACCCAAACCCAGATGCATCCACTCCTCTTGAGGCGGAACTCCCTCTGCCTTCAGTTGCCGGAAAAAACTCAGCCCGCACGCCGCCAGTAAAGTCGGAACCCCCAGCAGAAAAGAAAAGTCCGCCGCCGCCGATCTCGATAAACCCCCAAACATCCCCGCCAAAATCGTCACACCCGAACGGGAAGTTCCCGGAAACACTGCCGCCAACATCTGAGAAGCTCCGATGACCAAGGCAGTTCCCCATCCAGGATTTTCATGCCCCTGATGCCGCTTCAGCCAGGCCTCCGCAGCAAGGATCACTCCACCACCCACCATCAAAGTCCAGGCAATCACTCTTGGATCTTCGGGAAGCTTGAGCCCCATCTTGGCCGCCACCAACCCTAGACCGGCCGTTAAACAAAATGCTCCACTCAGTTTCATCAAATAACTTTTCCCAACTCTCCCCATCTCCCCTGTCACCATCGCTCTCAACCTAGGCGCATAAATCAAAAGGACCGCCAACAACGCTCCGGATTGAATCCCCACATTGAAAAGTTCCGTCCGATTCACTCCAAACCAGTGCTCCACCAACAGAAGATGCCCCGTGGAGGAAATCGGAAGAAATTCGGTCACCCCCTCGACCACTCCCAACAAAATCGTCATCAGCCATTCGCTCATTTCCCCTTTGTATCAGCTATTTCCACAAGCAAAAGGGATGAAAATAAGAAGTTGGCATCCCTCTCAAGAGGGAGTATCTTATTTTCTTGGTCAAGGTTAGATGATACGAGTTCAGGCGAGGAAACAGATACAGTCCGGTAGGTTCCAACCCACCTTGTGGCCCGTTGTTCGGGCTCACGCCGAGCAACGCCGTCAGCCAGTAGCCAGCAAGGAAACATAAATACAATGGAAACCAGACTCTATGTGGGGAACCTTCCGTTCTCCGCCACTGATGATGAACTCAAACAGGCCTTTTCAGGCCACGGCACCGTCACCGACGTCGCCTTGATCTCGGATCGCGTTACAGGCCGCTCGCGCGGCTTCGCGTTCGTGACCATGTCGACCCCGGATGAAGCCAATGCGGCTGTCGCAGGCATGCACGGCAAGGACTTTGCCGGACGCAGCCTCACCGTGAACATCGCGCGCCCGCGTGAAGAACGTCCTGCCCGTGGTGGCGGAGGCGGATACGGTGGTGGTGGCGGCGGTGGATACGGCGGTGGTGGTGGTGGCGGTGGATACGGCGGTGGTGGCGGCGGATATGGTGGTGGCGGAGGCCGTGGTGGCTCCCGTGGCCCTCGTCGCGACAGCGGCGGCTACCGCTAAAACCTAACCTACGGTTTTGAGGATGGGGGTGGAGAGCAATCTCCACCCCCATTTTCTTTTTACAAATCTCACCCTTTTTTGTCCGTAATCCTACCCGACTTCCCAATCTGCCATCATATTGTCACTTCCCCGCCCCGCCCAACTGCCCAAAATAAGAGGGTGATCTTCACCCTGACCTGCTCAGGTGACTCGGATTCTTCCTGCCCATTCCGTTTTCTCACACCCCCCCCAAAAAAAAAGTCCGAACGTTCTTTTTCGCCACCGGTCAAACCTAGTATGAAGACCACAACTAAAGAAACTGAGGGAGCTGAATCCTCCCTTCGCTCCTCTGAACTGCCCGCCACCCTTCAGGCCTACCTAAAGGGAATCGGAGAGACTCCCCTCCTGACTCAGGAGGACGAAAAAAAGGTCTCCCGCCGGGTTCGTCGCGGCGAAACTCAGGCCCGTGAGCTCATGATCAAATCGAACCTCCGCCTGGTCGTCAAGATTGCCAGTGCCTACAACCACTGCGGTTTACCTATCCTAGATCTCATTTCGGAAGGCAACCTAGGCCTCATGAAGGCGGTCGATCGCTTCAAACCCAGTCGGGGGGTTAAGTTCAGCACCTACGCCTGCTGGTGGATCAAACAGGCCATCCGTCGTGCCCTTGCAAACCAAGGCAAAACAGTTCGGCTTCCCGTTCATCTTGTCGACAAAATCCAACGCCTGCGCCGAGTCAGTGCCGCACTGGGTGCCGAGCTCGGTCGCGAACCCACCGACACAGAGTTGGCGGATGAGTTGCAGACGGATACCCGACGGGTCACCAAACTCAGAGAAGTATCCTTAGGCACCGTCTCCCTCGACGTTGCGTTGGGTGCTGAAGGGGATGAGGGAAGCCTCGTGGATCTTTTGGCCGATCCCCGGGCCATCGACCCCATGGAGGAACACTCCCAAGTCGATTTCCGTGATGCAGTTTCCCGCTGCCTTCAGGTTCTGTCTGAACGTGAACTTGAAATCCTTCGCTTGCGCTTCGGCCTCGATAATGAAGCCAAGGAAAAAACTCTCGAGGAGGTGGGCGAGAAACTGAACGTCACCCGCGAGCGGATTCGGCAAATCCAAAACTCAGCTCTCGCAAAATTACGCCGCCGTATGCTCAAGGAAGAAAACTTTCCCGAATACTTCCGCAAACTTGTTGGGACGGGGGGCCTCGTTCAAGCAGTCTGACGCACCTTAGCTCCAAACTATTCCATCGCCCAGTCCGTGCATGCACAGCCTGGGCGATGGCGTTTTAAACTCCATTTTGAAATCTCAAAGAGGCAGGATCATACGAGCTGCCCTACACTAGCCTTCAAACCTTTCGAAACAGGGTAACTACGGGTTATCCTTCACCCAGTGCCAACCGAATTACCCGCCTCTGCCCTCTACTCTCACCCCTCCCTAGGTCGTCTTTGGAAAAAGGTGCACCTCTCCTGCTCCCCCTTTCTCCACCGTACCGAACTTCAACGACTGCACTGCCTCCCCTCGACTAGGATTCGCAAGCATTTCGGTCGCCAATCCTACTCCCTCATCGCTCTCGGATGCGCTGACGGAACCAAAGAATCCCTCCTTCTCAAAAAGCTTCCAAAGCCCATATCCCTATTAGCCTTAGATACCAACCTCACCCTTGCCCGCCGCGCAGCACTTCGCCTACCCGCTTTTCATAAGTCTGCTCGCCGAGCTGACTTAACTTCTAGCCTCTCTTTGCAATTTCTCTTCTCCCAATTGAGACCCCATCCAACCCTGATCACTCTTTTTGGTGTTTTACCCAACTTGAATCCTCTGCCCCTCCTTCGATCCATACGCCGCTTGATGAAGAAAGATGACCTTCTCCTTTTCAGCGCAAACCTAGCTCCGGGACAATCATCTCACACCGGAGCCCTCCGTATCCTCCCGCAATACGACAACCGACCTACCCGAAATTGGCTTGAAGCCGCGATCCTCCGATACCGCCCCAAACTACCCAAAGGTCATCTCGAATTTGGCGTTTTTTCTGATCCTAAACAAAAAACTCTCGCCCGAATCGAAGCCCGCTGGATATCCCTACGCAAAATTCACACCGTTTTTTCATCCCGCCGACCCACCTCTTCTCAGGTCGAAGCCTGGATCCGATCCGCCCATATGCGAAAACTGGAACGATATCTCGATTCCCTCGGGGAAGAGGGGCTCTGGCTTGTCACCCGCAAGGCGTGACCCTGCCTGCATTTTCAGTTAAATTCACCCATCATGGGCCATTCCCTCCGCACCAAGATCATGACTGGGGTTATCACCCTCCTGATCCTCTTTGCAGGTGCGTTGGGAACGACCCTTTATTTGGTCAACGATTCCGACGAGGAAGTGGGTGGAATTCTCAAATATCACCTCCCGATTCTCACCCAACTGAACGCCTTGGATGTCGTAACCTATGAAATCGAGGTCATTGCCCACCGGTTGGCGGATGAAGGAACACCCTCCAAGCAACGGATTGAGGAAATTCATGCCCGTATCCAAAAATGCCAAGAGCAGATTGACACGATTTTTCAGGAGGCAAAAAAACTTTCGGAAGCAGGAAGTAAGGATTCCCACAACGACCTTGAAGATCGCCTTGAAATGGCCCGCCTCATCGGAACCCTTGATTCTCTCAAGTCGGAAGTGGATCGCTTCTCTGAAGCAGCAAGCCTCCCGGTCGAACTGATTGCACGGGGCAAGGGAGAAGAAGCTCAGAAAGCCCTTGGGAACCTCCGCAATTATGAATATCTAGATCCCATCATCTCCTCGGTCCGGGAAAAGGCGAACCAGTTGGCCATCCTTTCGTTGAAGGAGACCCATGACAACATCTTCAATATCATCTGGACCAATGCCGTTCTTTTCCTTTCGGCATCCGCAATCGGCTTTCTTGTTTTCCTTCTGATCACAGGCCGTTTGCAAAAGGCATTCCGTAGCTTGATCTCCGCCTTCCACGAGACCGCCGATGGAAAGTTTTCATCTCCCCTTCCCGTGACTTCCGAGGATGAAATCGGCGAGCTTACCACCTCCTTCAACACCATGGTGGACCAACTCAAATCCAAGGAAAAACTCCGCGAGGCCTTTGGCCAATTCCTGGATCCCAGAATCGTTGCCAATGTAGTCAACCCTGCGACAGGAGAACTCCGTCACTCCGCCGACCGCCGAAAAGCCACCATCTTCTTCTCCGACATCGCAGGTTTCAGCGGAATCGGGGAACAACTCACAGCCGACAATGTGGTAGGCCTCCTCAACCACTACTTTACAGCCGCTACCTCTGGCATTCGCAAACACCATGGAATCGTCGATAAATTCATTGGAGACGCCGTCATGGCCTTTTGGACTACCCCTTTTTCGGAGGGTGAAGATCACGCGCGCGATGCCTGCCTCGCCTGCCTCGAAATGCGCCCCGCCTTTGCTCAAATCGAAAAGGATATCTCCCAAATCACAGGCCTACGCAGAAATATTCCTAAGTTTCATGTCCGGATGGCGCTAGCCACAGGCGACACCCTGATTGGCACCATCGGCTCCGCTACCACCAAATCCTTCACCGTCATCGGAGACACCGTAAATATTGCGTCTCGACTAGAGGGTGTAAACAAAGTCTACGGCACCGATCTCATCATCAACGAAGACTGCTACCGATTGGCCGAACTTGAAATCGAAGCCAGAGAAATCGATTTTGTAACCGTGTACGGGAAAACGGAGCCAGTTCGTATCTATGAACTCCTCAGTAAAATGGGTCAACTCGACCCCAAAACTGCCGAACTACGAGACGCTTTTGCCATCGCCCTTCAGAACTATCGCGAACAGAAGTGGAGCGAGGCTGAAAAAGGATTCCAAAAGTGCCTGAAGATCAAAGCCCACGATGGCCCCTCCCTAGAATTCTTATCCCGAATCGCAACGTTTTCCCGAACTCCACCCCCCAAGGATTGGAACGGAGTCTGGCAAACCGCCTCAAAATAAATCTGTCGCACCAAAAGTGGTTAATTTTACTTTAAACAAAGTAAGATGTCCTTTTTGCGGTTAATCTTCGTATTCTCAATAAATCCGGTAAGCCATTCTTGACGCTACTTCCTAGGACCGCTATTCAAGTTATTCAGCGTATTTGCTGAGCTTAATGAGAATCAACCAAGACAAAGACGGCCCCCAAACCATCATCGGAAAAACAGTCACAGTTAAGGGCGAAATCCTTGGTAGTGAACAACTCGTGGTCGAAGGCCGGGTCGAGGGTCGGATCATGATTGATACTACCGTTCTGATCCGTGAGAGTGGCCTCGTAAAAGCAGATGTGGATGCAAATGATATCAACATCGCGGGTGGGGTCGTGGGAAATATCGCGGTAAAAGACAAAATTGAGATCGTCAGTGGAGGCTACGTCCTAGGGGATATTCGTACCCCCCGCCTAATCATCAATGATGGAGCCAGCGTCAAGGGAACCATCGATATGGACGTGAAAACCCACTCGGACGACACTCCTGGATCCTCAAAAGAATCTGCGTTCAACAGCTAGTCTTAGCCCCCTTACGCATCTTTCTTTCCGTCTCTCCCCCGCCGAATCCAAGGGGCAAAACCATCTGAGTCTCACCCTCTAATGCCCAAGCTCGATATCCTTTCTCCTGCAAATCCATAGCAAACTCCTTCGAAAATCCGTGCACGGTTCGAATCTCTTTCGGTTTTACCCTTTCCACCATCTCGATCAACTCACCGTAATCTGCATGATCCGATAACGCAAAGGCCTCATCGCACCCGTACCGGTAGATCACCCCCCGATCCAAAGCCCATCCCGTAACGACTCCCACCTTTCGGTTTTCCAAAGCCTTCACCTCCCTCCCCCTCGCCACCGAAGGCGGCACGATCAAAACATGACCCTGTACCTTTTCCTCAGAAATCTTTCCTAACTTTCCTGCAGGAGGCAACGACTGCCCGAGTTCTCGATACACCTCGCACATTCGATGCCCCGCCGTATGAATCAAAATAGGAAATCCTGCCGACCCGATTCGATGCAGAATCTCCTGACTCTTGCCAAGCGAGTATCCCAGAAGAATCGGAACTCTGCCCTCCTTCAGCGCGTTTCGACAAAAGGAAACAATTTCGCCCACCACCTTATCCTCCGGAGGAAAAAGATACTCGGGTCGCCCAAAGGTTGTCTCCATCACCAGTACATCCGCTTGCTTCGGCTGACACATTTCGGCCGTTGCACCCCCACGTAATTTGAAATCTCCTGTGTAAAGTAGCCGCGTCTCCCGGGCACCCACTTTTCTTTTCACCCAAACCATGGCCGATCCCAAGATATGCCCCGCGGGAAACAGCGTCAGACTTGCGCCCTTGCCCAGCACAACCGGTTTCCCAAATGGAATCTCACGAATCTTCGTTCTCTTCGGCACTCTCACCCTTAACAGTCGTGCCGTCGCAGGACTCGCGAGAATCTCATCATGACCCGCCAAATGATCATAGTGCGCATGGGTGACCACAGCCCGCCTCTGTGGTCTTTGTGGATCCATCCATAGATCCACTTGAGGCAAATAAATTCCACGCTCCCGCGCCTCCACCTTCCAACCCAACTCCACCCCTCCTCTTCTTTTCATTCCTCGTTCAGGCTTTGGTAAAATAAGCAGCGATCGCACTCGCAACTTTCAGGCCCACCCCCTCCACCTCAGCCAACTCATCGACCGTCGCCTTGGCTACCCGACTCACGGTACCAAACTTTTTCAACAAAGTCTTTTTTCGAACACCGCTGACCCCAGGAATCGAATCCAGTTCACTCATCTGCATCCTCTTTTTCATAAGCAATTGATGATATCCGTTGGCTACTCGGTGGGCCTCGTCTCGCACCCGTTGGAGCAAACGAATCGCACCATTCTCCTTGGGTAAAAGGATCGGATCAGGCCGCCCTGGCCGAAAGATCTCCTCATTCTGCTTTGCCAAACCAATCACAGGCACCTCCGTCCAGCCCGCTCCATGCAACTCGCGCACTGCCGCACCTAATTGCCCCTTCCCCCCGTCCACTACAATCAGGTCGGGCGGTTCGCTTCCCTCCGCACTCCAACGCATACACCTACGTCGAATCACCTCGGCCATACATCCCACATCATCCTGCCCCGCCACACCCTGAATCCGATATCGCCGATACGCAGGCTTGGACGGCCTCCCATCCCGAAATACTGCCATCGAGGCCACACTGTGAGTGTCTGAGATATTCGAAATATCAAAACACTCAATCCGGGCAGGGACTGTTCCTAACCCCAATACATCCCGCAACGTTTCCAAATCTTTCTCAGGCACAACAGTCGTTGGCAGATCCCGAAAGAACTTACGGGAGGGGCGGGTCGTTTTCTTTAAATCTTCCACAAGGTTGCGCAAAGAGGCCGCCTTTTCAAAATCCCGCCTCTCTGCCGCCTTCTTCATCGCAGCCCTCAAATCTTCACGCATTTCCATACTCTTTCCCTCCAGAAAAGAACACGCCTGCATAACTCTCTCCTGATACTCCGCCCGGCTGATCTTGCCAACACAAGGAGCACTGCAGTTCTTGATCACATGATCCAAACAGTGCCTGTACTCCCTCTCTCCGGGAATCTCAGGCCGACAGGAACGTAACCCAAACTTCTTCCTCATCAGGGATAACGTCTGACGCAAAGCTCCCGAGTGTGCAAAAGGCCCAAAATACCGGGCCTTATCTTCCCTTTTCATCCTCGTGGTTTGAAACTTTGGGAACGGCTCCTCTACATCCACACGCACCAAGAGAAATCTCTTATCATCTCGGAAGCTCACATTGTAACGCGGCCGATACTCCTTGATGAGCCTTCCCTCCAGCAATATTGCCTCCGGCTCACTTTTCACTACGTGCGTCTCCAGCTCCGCAATGCTTTGCAGCAAAGCCCTCGTTTTTAAATCCGCCCCCATCTTTCGCGATGGATGGAAATATTGGCTAACCCTCCGATGCAAATCTTTCGCTTTTCCCACATAAATCACACGATGAAACCGATCCCGGAAAAGATATACCCCAGGGCGATGCGGAAGATCTCGCAACTGCTTTACAAATTCAGGAGAAACCGTTTCCATTCGATAAATTTAGCATACCCTATTCCTATGCCCCTCCCAATCCCTCCCTTCGTAAGATACCTCCCCTTTCTTCTCATGGCTGCCTCCCCACTCTGGGCAGGTTCTATTGCCAAAACCCCACAACTTACTGTCGATCTTGTCGCAGAACCTACCCCCATCATATCCGGAAAAACGGTTACCCTCGCTCTTCGCTTCAATCCCGTACCGGGTTGGCACATTTACTGGAAAAACCCAGGCGACTCTGGTCTACCCCCCTCGGTCACATGGAAACTTCCGGCAGGATGGACGGCTGGCCCTCTGCAATTTCCCTTTCCAGAAAAGATTCTTCTCCCCCCTCTCGTCAGCTACGGATACGAACAGGAAACACTCCTGCTTACAACTTTCACGATCCCTGATTACGAAAAGATTCCCTCCTCTTTCCCTATTGAAGCAGATGTCGATTGGCTCGCTTGCAAAGAAACCTGCCTGCCCGGCAAGGCCCACCTCAATCTCACCCTTTCCACTCAGCCCAAATCGAACATCGATCTTCAAGGGCTTTTCGATGATGTCCGCAAAGATCTTCCCATTTCTCTTCCTCACATCTCAATTACTGCCAAGGCAGAGGGCTCTACCCTACAACTTATCGTCGAACCCCAAACTCAAGTGGGCTCTCTCAATTTTTTTCCTGAGGGCGATTTTCTGGATGAATTCAAACCCTCCAAAACAGAAATCCTTAACCCAAGAAAAGCTCAACTCACCATCCCCCTCAAAGAAAATGCTAAACTTCCCCCATCTCTCCAAGGAGTCCTCGTCGCAGAAAAACCCTGGGACGCCTCAGGGCATCGCGCTCTCGAAGTCTCAATTCCCCTCAGTAGCCCCCTCCATATCCAGAACAAAGGAGGATCATACTCCAGCCTAACAGTAATTTTACTATTCGCCTTTCTTGGCGGATTGATTCTGAACGTGATGCCATGTGTCTTTCCTATTCTCTCCCTCAAAGCCTTACACCTCGTACAAATTTCATCGGAAAGCCGGGCCGCTGCTCGACGCGAAGGTATCGCTTTCAGCTTCGGCGTTCTTCTGTCTCTTCTGGCCCTCGCAGGACTTCTCATCATCCTCCGCGCCTCAGGCCAATCTCTCGGTTGGGGTTTTCAACTGCAATCCCCACCTGTCGTATGGCTTCTCTTGGCTCTACTCCTCGCTCTTTCACTCAACCTTCTGGGTGTCTTTGAATTTCAATCGCTCTTTGGTGGTCTCGCCACAAAAAAGAAATCCCAAGGCTGGGCAGGGGCATTTGCCTCAGGCCTTCTGGCTGTTGCCGTCGCATCCCCCTGCACCGCCCCCTTTATGGGTGTCGCCCTCGCTGCAGCCTTCGCTCTGCCTCCCCACACAACTCTTCTGATTTTCTCATTGCTCGCCTTTGGTTTTGCTCTTCCCGTGCTTCTTTTCTCCTTTTTTCCAACTCTTCTTTCCTTCCTTCCAAAGCCAGGCGCATGGATGAATACATTCAAAAAGATCCTCTCTATCCCCATGCTCGCCGCCGTTCTCTGGCTGGCTTGGGTTGCCTACCGCCTCTCAGGATCCTCCGCCACTCTTCCCGCCCTATTAGGCACATTCGCTCTCTTCCTAGGCCTACTCCTGTACGGGCGTAGCCAACACTCCTTTCCTCCATCTCCCACTCTGCGCTGGGGTGGTCTCGCCCTGGTTCTTCTTGGGGCCGTGATCCCTGCAACCGCTTTAAAGACCGCATCAACTAAACTGGTTTCACATCACCCAGACCGCCTGCCTTGGTCGGAAGAGGAAGTGACCCGACAAATCGCCCAAGGCCGAACCGTTTTCATCGATTTCACAGCCGCTTGGTGCCTCACCTGCCAGGTCAACGAGCGCGTCACCCTTTCCAACCCCGATGTCCAAGCTGTTTTCCGATCTAAAAATATTACCTTTCTTGTTGCCGATTGGACTCGCCGTGATCCTGCGATCACCTCCGCTTTACAAAAATATGGACGCGAAGGTGTCCCGACCTACGTCATTCTACGTCCCACTCCAAATTCCAAACCCCAACTTCTCCCTGAAATCATCACACCCTCAATAGTCCTAAAATCTCTCTCCCCTTAGCCCTTTACATAATTCTTCAAATTCAGATCACCCCTCACTACCATCACGCTCTTGAGAATTTCTCGCCCTCTCGTCGGAATCATCATGGGTAGCCGATCCGACTGGCCCACCCTCCAACCCGCCCACTCCCTTCTTCGCAAGGCGGGGATTCCAACTGAAGTTCGTGTCGTAAGCGCCCACCGCACCCCACTCCGCCTCGTTACCTACGCTCGCTCCGCTGAAAAACGTGGTCTCCGCCTTATCATTGCAGGCGCAGGCGGCGCCGCTCATCTCCCAGGCATGGCCGCCGCCTTGTCTCCACTTCCCGTTTTAGGTGTCCCTGTCGCCAGCAAATCTCTTCGCGGACTGGATTCCCTACTTTCCATTGCTCAAATGCCTGCAGGCGTTCCCGTAGCTACGTTCCCAATTGGAAAAAAGGGAGCCGTCGCTGCCGCCCGCTTCGTCATCGCTCTGTTTCGTCACCTGTGATCTCCCCAGGCCAAACCATCGGAATCGTCGGCGGAGGCCAACTCGGCCGTATGCTCGCCTTGACCGCTCGTAGAATGGGCTACCGCATTGCCATCCTCGATCCCGATCCCTCCTGCCCCGCATCTCCCGTTGCCGATCATTGCCTGACCGTTCCCTTCGACGACTCTGCCGCACTTCATCGCCTCGCTGAATACAGCCAAGTCATCACCTACGAATTTGAAAATCTTCCCATCGAATCCCTCAGAATCCTCGCCTCACTCCGCCCCGTCTACCCCGACCCTTCCATCCTCCGTATCTGCCAACATCGCGAGCGGGAACGCGACTTCCTCAAAATCTCGGGCTTTCCGTCCCCACGCTATTCCGTCGTAGCCTCCGCTTCAGACCTCGACACAGCCATGAAAACATTTTCTGGAAAAACCCGACTCAAATCCTCGGCTTTCGGATACGACGGAAAAGGCCAACTCTCTCTCAATCCCTCCACAGACCCCAAAGCGGCTTGGCAAAAAATTCAGGTTCCCCGCGCCATTCTCGAGGAACATGTCCCTTTCATTCGAGAACTCTCCGTCATCATCGCCCGCGATTTAGCAGGCCACACCATTTCCTACTTTCCCTTTGAAAATCGACATCAGGATGGAATTCTGGAACGAACTCTATTTCCCGCACGAATTCCAGATCAGACCGCCAATCGGGCCACTCAACTAGCCGAACAAATTGCAAAAAAACTGAATCTTGTAGGCCTTCTCGCGGTCGAACTGTTTGAACTTTCTGACGGTACACTATGGGTCAATGAACTCGCTCCCCGTGTCCACAATTCAGGCCATCTGACCGCCGAAGCTTGCCCCACAAGCCAGTTTGAACAGCAGATCCGCGCCATCTGCGGTCTTCCCCTTGGGACGGTTTCGCCCATTGGCCCCGCTGCCATGTTTAATCTTTTGGGGGACCTCTGGAATAACGGCGAGCCCGATTGGGCTCCACTCCTTGCCCTCCCAGCCGCCTCCCTCCATCTGTACGGCAAAGCGGAGGCCCGACCTGGCCGAAAAATGGGTCATCTTACAATCCGTTCGCCTGATCTAGATCAAGCCATCCAGCTGGCCTTGAGCGCCCTGAACCCGATTCGCACAAAAGCGAACCTATCCCCTCTTTTACCCTGACTCAGGGCTAAAAAAGTCTCCTCGAATTCTTCCCAACTTTCCGTACTCTTTGAATCATTGCCGGCTGGTGCAATGGTAGCACACCAGACTTTGGATCTGGCTGTTCCTGGTTCGAGTCCAGGGCCGGCAGCGACTACCTCCTTGGATCTTTTGCCCAAGCAATCTTACCCATGGCTAGATCCCTCACGACCTCGGGTAGCAAACAATGCTCTGCCTCCTGAATCCTGTTATGTAACTTCTCCACACTATCTCCAACTTCCACAGGGACGCGGATCTGCCGTATCACGGATCCTCCATCCACCACCTCATTCACCCAGTGTACGGTGCAGCCCGTTTCCTTCACCCCCGCCTTCCAAGCCTGCTCCCAGGCTCTCAAGCCAGGAAACGCAGGAAGCAAAGAAGGATGAATATTAATCATCGAACCACCAAACCGGCTCAAAAGAGGACTTTTCACCACCCGCATATATCCAGCCAATACCACCAACTCCGTCCCCGAATCCGCCAACCTTTGTGCCAGCTCTTCTTCAATTTCCGACTCAAGCTTGGTCCTGAAATTTCCCTTCGGACAAACCCAAGCAGAAACACCTCGTGCCTTGGCTTCATCCAAAATCTTTGCATCTGCCAAATCGCTTCCTACGAAAACAATCTCCGCAGGCACCCTCCCCTTTTCCACCTCCCGAGCCAAAGCCACAAAGTTACTGCCCCGCCCCGATCCCAACACCCCCAGCTTGAGTCTCTTCACGCCTTCATTTTCTGCAAAACGGCTGTCGTCGATCGACCTGGCGTCAACGGCAGTACTTCGACTTTTCCCCCGCCTCTCTTGACCGCTCCCACTTCATCCTGATCCAACTGCTCCTCCCGATAATCGCCCCCTTTCACATAAATATCCGGCCGAACACCCTCCAAAAACTTCGTTGCGCGTTTCTCCGAAAAAATCACCACCGCATCCACGCAACCCAGAGCCGCCACCACCTCCGCCCTTTCCGCCTCCCCGTTGATGGGTCGACCGTCCCCCTTCAGCTCTGCCACGCTCTTGTCCCCGTTCACTCCCACAACCAAAACATCTCCTCGCCTCCTTGCCTCTTGAAGAAAACGCACATGTCCCACATGCAGTAGATCAAAACATCCATTGGTCGCTACGACTCGCCGCCCAGCTTTTCGCTCACCCTCTCTCCATGGCGAAAGTTTCTCCCAACTAAGAATCAATCCCATATGCACACATCTTGACCCGCCCTTCAGGACTCGCAACATCTAATCAGAAAGGTTTTTCTGGGAATTTATGGATTTTGACTGGTCCGCATACTCGACTCCGGCCATCTCACCGCAAGAGGTGCAGGAAAGTTTTGAAGACCCTTTCTGCCTTCGGATTCTTCCCAGTAGCGGCCCGCTGGCCGAACACTCTCGCTTTTTATGCCTTGGAAGAAGCCTGTCGGGCAAATCCCTCTTCTCTCTCTATAGTTCCGATGGACGCCGCATGCGCCCCATCGCCAGTCGAACCATGACGCAACACGAAACCTACTTCTACGATCGCAAAGCCAAGGAATCCCTTTGAGCGATCTCACTCAAATTCGTCAGTGGGAAGAAATCCCCTTCTTTCCCAACCCAAAAGAGGAAGCCAACTACTGGTCCACCCATCAACTCGACCCAGCTCTGCTCGCTGCCTCTCTCTCTCGCACCGAGGGCCAAGAGTCCACCTCGATTACCCTCCGAATGGATCCGCGAATGCTCAGCCGCCTCAAACGCCTCGCAGCTCGCCGTTACCTTAACTATCAATCCATGATCAAGCAGTGGCTGGCCGAGCGAATGGAAAAAGAAAATCCCGAAGCCTAGTCTTACGCCACACGTAGCTCTGCAATCCCACCCATATCAAAAAGAAGTTCGTACATTTCCGCTAAACCATCCGAAAATTCTCCCGCCACAGAGCTGACGCACTGTCTCACCGCAGCAAATCCCTGCAACTCTCCTGTTGAATCATATAGGGGGATGAAATCAATCCTCCACCTCTCCCCGCCTTTTTTTCCCTCCCCTATCGTCTGGCACCCGATTCCCGACTCTAGGCATCGTAATATTTTGATGGCCTCACGTCGTGCCATTTTCGCCCCTTGCCATAAAATATTTACAGGTGCACCTATCATGGCCCTTGGCATCCCACCTTCCCAACAGATCTTTAACTCACGATCCAAAATTGCCACCGCATGTCCCGACTTCCGCAACGCCCCAACTAGTAGTTCCTGAATAGTACTCATTTGGAATCCTGCATACTTAAAATTCGCTTAGTAGTACTTAATGTAAATACAAATTTATACTTATTAACAAATTTTAAGTAATTTAAAAACAACAACTTATATCCATGTTTTGGCCTGTTTCGAAATAAGGGAACCTCCTCCTTCCGTTTTTCTACAAAACCACTACTCTTGTCAGATGTCTCCTAGCTCAGACTCAAATTCATTAAGCTGGAAATTGCCACATGCCCGCCGCACCAAACTCATCGCTACTCTCGGTCCCAAACACACCGATTCCAACGCCCTGTCCCAACTGATCGATGGAGGAGCTGAAATATTTCGCCTCAACATGTCGCACGCTACCCACGACTTTGTTCGCCAAGTCACCCCAAAACTTCGTTCCCTAGCCGCAAATCGGGGTCAGGAAATCGCCCTCCTTCTCGATACCCAAGGTCCGGCTATCAGGACTGGAACCATCGGCCAACCGCGCCAACTCGCAGTCGGCGATTCTCTCATCCTCTCCATCGATCCCAAAGCTGCTTCACCCGCCATCCCCGTCAACTATCCTGACCTCATTCACGACCTCCAACCCGGACAAAAACTCCTCGTCGATAATGGAGTCATTCATCTCCAGGTCGTAAAAAAAGACACCACCTCTCTTCACTGCCGCGTCCTCACCCCTGGCACTTTGGGAGATCGTCGTCACATCAACCTACCGGGAATCCGCGTCAATCTTCCCGCAATCACCGAAAAAGACGCCGCCGACCTGCTCGTCGGCCTCGAAGCAGGAATAGATTGGGTCGCCCTCTCTTTCGTTCGAGACCCTGAAGACGTCATCGCACTCCGCAATTTTCTAGACCAACACAAAGCCCAAGATGTCAAAATTATCGCCAAGATCGAAGATCAGCTCGCCGTCAAAAATATCCTCGGCATCATCTCCGCTGCAGACGCCATCATGGTCGCTCGGGGAGACCTCGGAGTGGAGTGCCCGTACGAGGAACTCCCCATCATTCAACGCAGAATTGTGAAACAGTGCATCGCCTCAATGAAGCCTGTCATCGTCGCCACTCACATGCTGGAGAGCATGATCACCCATCCCCTCCCGACGCGCGCCGAGATCACCGATGTCGCCAATGCCGTTTTCGAAGGCGCCGATGCCATCATGCTTTCTGGAGAAACCGCCACAGGCCAATACCCGCGCGCCTGCCTCGAAGTCCTTGATCGCGTCGCTCGCCGCATCGAGCGATCTGGCTCCATTGGATACCAAAAAGAGATCCATACAGAGGGCGAGGCAGACGGAATCGTCTCATCTGGCGTTCACCTCGCCAATGAACTGGGCGCCCAAGGCATCCTTCTTTTCACCCGCACGGGCCGGATGGCTCGTGTGGCCGCCGCCCTTCGCCCCCGCGTTTCCCCCATCTACGCTTTTACTCTCACCCCCACTCTCGCTCGCCAACTGGCTTTACACTACGGCGTGCGCGCCCGCTGCCTCCCCTTCGATCGTCCCGAACGCGAAACGGTCATCCACGAGGCAATTGCCGACCTTCTGCTCAAAGGCCTCGTCCACTCGCACGCTCCACTCGTGATTATCAATACCTCGATCGTCGGGGATAAAACCTTCCGCACAGTCCAAGCCCGCACGGCTCAAGTTTAGGAAAAAAATAACACTTTCACTCGCCTCCACTTGAAGCAAAGTCTGAGTTAGAGATAACCTTTCCCCCCGCTTAAATACTTGTAACGAAACATCGAATCCCTGGGATGAAACCACTTTTCCTGTCTTCAAAAAAACCCAGCCTCATCGGAGTTGTCCATCTTCCGGCCCTTCCAACCGCCCCCAACTACAAAGGGAAACTGGAACCCATACGCCAATCGATGCGTCGCGATCTCCTAGCCTTGAAAAAGGGAGGCGCTCACGCCGTCATCATAGAAAATTTCGGCGACACCCCTTTCCCCTTACACTCCTCCAGCCCTGCGACTATTGCTTCTTTGACCTCGCTCGCCTCAGAAGCTCGCGAGCTTTTTCCTGCTCCCCTGGGCATCAATCTACTACGGAACGATGGCGTGGGTGCCATCGCTATCGCTCACGCCGTTGGGGCGGATTTTATACGCGTAAACGTTCTTGTCGGTGCTCGAGTGGCGGATCAGGGAATTCTTTCAGGCATCGCGGAAAGCCTCCTTCGCTTTCGCAAGACAATCGGTGCTGAAAAGATTCACATTTTTGCCGATGTGGATGTCAAACATTCGGCTCCCCTCGCTCCTGGATATACGGTCGAGGATGAAGCTCGTGACGCATGGGAGCGCGGCGGTGCGGACGCCCTCATCCTAAGTGGGGCAGGAACAGGACATGGTACAGATCCGGATCATGTGCGACGCGCCCACAGTGCCGCCCCCCAAGCTCCGTTACTGATTGGGAGCGGAACAACACTAGACAGTTTTTCCGAATTTCTTCCTGAGGCAACAGGCTTCATCGTCGGGACTGCCCTCAAGCGGAACGAAAAAATCGACTCGGAACGCGTAGCTCGCTTTGTCCGTGCTTTTGCAAAGTCGAGTCGATAAATCCTTGTTCTCTCCTGTCCACATCCCGGTCGGAATGTTTCTCGCTTCATCGATTTCTGGAGGCCCTGTGTCTGCTCTATGCCTCGGAATCGCCAGTCATCTTGTCCTCGACTCCATCCCACACGGTGATGCGGGAATCGGACACTGGGTTCACTCCTCGCCAAATCACGTCACCAAACTTCAACGCCTTCTTCCGATGGTTTTTGTCGACCAGATCCTCGGTGCCGGAGTTTTTTTTCTTCTTCTTTCATCACCCCTTCTTGCCTCCACCTCTTGCTGGACTCTTTTCGCAGGTGCCTTCGGTTCAATTCTGCCCGACTACCTAACAGGAATTCGCGATCTTCTCCCCAAACCGCCAAAATGGCTCGAATGGATCCACCGCATCCACCAAAAATGTCACTTCAGTGGAAAAGAACCCTTCACCATCCTCACCGGCCTGATCTTTCAGTCTCTCCTTGTGGGTATCTTCTTTCTTCTTGCGTTCCTCTAATGCCTAAAAAACCGAAAGGGCGCGGCCCCTTTCGGAACCGCGCCCCTTTGGGCTCCCCACGGGGGACTTACCCCGGGGGAAAATCTTACGAATGGATTAGTAGTCCATTCCTCCGCCGTGACCGCCACCTGCGGGTGCCGGTGCCTTTTCCTTCTCAGGCAACTCCGTCACCACCGCTTCGGTGGTCAGGAGCAATCCTGCGATGGAACTGGCGTTCTGCAGGGCAGAACGGGTGACCTTGGTCGGATCCACAACGCCAGCCTTCAACAGGTCGACGTATTCGCCGGTGGCCACATTGTAGCCCTCAGCACCTTTCCGACTTTTCACCTCTTGCACCACGATCGAGCCTTCCACTCCGGCGTTATCCGCCAAAGTGCGCAAAGGCTGCTCCACTGCGCGACGGATGATCTCCGCGCCAATGGCCTGATCACCCTTGAGCTTAAGCCCTTCGATGGCCTTCTGTCCGCGGATAAGGGCCACGCCCCCTCCGGGAACGATGCCTTCTTCAACGGCCGCACGGGTTGCGTGCAAAGCGTCTTCCACGCGGGCTTTCTTCTCCTTCATCTCGGTCTCGGTCGCAGCGCCGACATTGATGACGGCGACTCCGCCCGCGAGTTTCGCGAGACGTTCCTGGAGCTTCTCCTTGTCGTAATCCGAGGTGGTTTCCTCGATCTGTTTCTTGATCTGGGAAACACGGCCTTGGATGTCGGAGCTCTTCCCCACGCCTTCAATCAGGGTGGTATTCTCCTTGTCCACAACCGCGCGCTTCACCTTGCCGAGGTCATCCAACGTGACGTTCTCGAGTTTGATCCCGAGATCTTCGCTCAGCATCTTGCCACCGGTCAGGATCGCAATGTCCTCGAGCATCGCCTTGCGACGATCCCCGAATCCAGGCGCCTTCACCGCGCAAACCTGCAGCGTGCCACGCAATTTGTTCACCACCAGTGTGGCCAGGGCTTCCCCTTCCACCTCTTCCGCGATGACCAAGAGCGGCTTGCCCGACTTGGCGACTTTCTCCAGCAAAGGAAGCATATCCTTCAAGCTCGAGATCTTTTTCTCGTGAATCAAAAGATAGGCGTTCTCCAGAACGGCTTCCTGATCTTCCTGATTCGTCACGAAGTAAGGAGAGAGATAGCCCTTGTCGAACTGCATCCCCTCGACGACTTCGAGCGAGGTTTCGATCGATTTGGCTTCTTCCACCGTTACGGTTCCGTCTTTGCCTACCTTGTCCAAAGCGTCGGCGATGATTTCACCGATCGTCTTGTCCCAGTTGGCGGAGACGGTCGCGACTTGGCGGATGTCTTCCTTGTCCTTCACCTTTTTGCTGATCGAGGCTAACTCCTCCACGATCGCTTCGACCGCACGGTCGATTCCACGCTTCAGCTCGGTCGGATTCGCACCGGCGGTCACATTCTTCAGACCCTCCCGGTAGATCGATTCCGCCAAAACTGTGGCGGTGGTGGTGCCGTCTCCCGCGATGTCGCTCGTTTTGCTGGCGACTTCACGGACCAGTTGGGCACCGATATTCTCATAAGGATCCTCGAGCTCGATTTCCTTCGCAACGGTCACACCGTCTTTGGTGATCGTCGGAGAACCGAACTTTTTATCGAGAACCACATTGCGACCTGCCGGTCCGAGTGTCGCTTTCACGGCTTTGGAGAGCTTCTCCACACCGCGCAAAAGCGCATGTCGGGCGGCCTCGTCAAACAACAGTTGCTTGGCTGCCATAATTCATTTCCTCCTTTAGCTCACCACGCCGAGGATATCGTCCTCGCGCATGATCAGCATTTTTTCACCATCCAAGGTGATTTCTGTCCCGCCGTATTTACTAAACAGGACTTTGTCCCCTTTTTTAACTTCCATCGGGACCAGTTTGCCCGCTTCGTCCCGTTTACCGGGTCCGACTTGGACGACTTTGCCCTCTTGGGGTTTCTCTTTGGCGGTATCAGGGATGATAATCCCGCCTTTCTTAACTTCCTGCTCTTCGAGCGGATGCACCAGCACCCGATCGCCGAGAGGACGGATATTCACGTTTGCCATAAGGTTCGTGAGCTCCTTTCTTTGGGTTGAGGTTTCTTGTTCGAAGGATGGGTACGACCCCCGCGGGTCGCCGGTCAACTCGGCTTCTTGCCGCCCTTCTTATCTTTGTCGACCATCTCGAATTCGGCATCGATCACGTCACTCCCGTCCTTTTTTGGACGGTCGCCTTGATCAGCCGATCCCGATTCTCCCGCTTGTGAAGTTGTTTCTTTTCCAGCCGCTGCCTTTTCCGAGGCCTGACGATAAAGATCCGTGCTCACAGCCTGGACCAACGTATTCAGCTTCTCAGCTCTATCCTTGATCGCCGCTTCATCGTCCTTTTTCACGGCTTCCTTGACCGCGTTCGCCGCGTCCTCGATCTCTTTCTTCTTTGCGGCATCCAGCTTGTCGCCCATCTCTTTCATCATTTTTTCTGCGGCAAAGGCAGTATTCTCAGCCTGGTTCCGAGACTCGATCTTCTCCTTCGCTTTCAAATCCTCTGCTTCGTGCTCCTTCGCTTCCCGGGTCAATTTCTCGACCTCTTCCTTGGAAAGACCGCTCGAGCCGGTGATCGAAATCTTCTGCTCCTTACCCGATCCTAAATCCTTGGCCGAAACCTGAAGGATACCGTTCGTATCGATGTCAAAGGTCACCTCGATCTGAGGCGTCCCACGCGGAGCCGGCGGAATTCCATCCAAATGGAACGTGCCCAATCTCTTGTTGTCGCGGGAAAGCGGACGCTCCCCCTGCAAAATCACAATCTCTACCCCAGGTTGGTTGTCTGAGTAGGTGCTGAACACATTCGTCTTTTTTGTCGGAACGGTCGTGTTCTTGGGAATCATCGGAGTGGCCACACCGCCGGCCGTCTCGATCGCCAAGGTTAATGGAGTCACGTCCAGCAGAAGCACGTCCTGGACGTCTCCCTTCAGCACCCCGCCTTGAATCGCAGCACCAATAGCTACTACCTCATCCGGATTCACACCCTTGTGAGGCTCCTTACCGATCAGCTTCCGCGCCGTTTCAATGATCGAGGGCATCCGAGTCATTCCTCCCACCAAAACCAGTTCGTCGATCTCCTTCGAGGACAATCCCGCATCCTTCAAGCAAGCATTGACCGGACCAATCGTCCGCTCCCGCAACTTGTCCGTCAGCTGCTCCAGCTTTGCTCGGGTTAACTTTTTCGCAATATGCTTCGGGCCCGAGGCATCCGCTGTAACGAATGGAAGATTGATCTCGTATTCTTGAGCCGAGGAGAGCGCGATCTTCGCTTTTTCCGCCTCTTCCCGAATCCTCTGCAATGCATCCGGCTGCCCGTGTACATCAATTCCAGAGTCGGCTTTAAATTCCGCAATGATCCAATCCATCACCGCCATATCCCAATCATCTCCACCCAAATGGGTATCCCCATTGGTCGCCTTCACTTCAAAGAGACCGTCGCCGATGTCCAAAACAGAAATATCAAACGTCCCACCACCCAAATCATAAACGGCAATTTTCTCGTCCTTCTTCTTGTCCAAGCCGTACGCCAAAGAAGCCGCAGTCGGCTCGTTGATGATTCGGAGAACTTCCAGACCCGCAATCTTCCCAGCGTCCTTCGTGGCCTGACGCTGACTGTCGTTGAAGTAGGCAGGCACGGTGATTACCGCTTGGGTAATCTTTTCTCCCAACTTAGATTCCGCATCCGCCTTCAGCTTTGCCAAAATGAAGGACGAAACCTCTTCAGGCGAAAATGTCTTCTTCTCCCCTTTGACCTCTACCTCTACGTGAGCATCCCCATTCTTTGCCGCCACGACTTTGTAGGGAAGGCGCTTCACCTCTTCCTGAACCTCGACAAATTTGCGTCCAATCAACCGCTTCACGGAAAAAATCGTGTTCTTTGGATTCGTTACTGCCTGTCTCTTCGCCGCCTGCCCCACCACCCTCTCCCCACCTTTTGTGAATGCCACGATCGAAGGAGTCGTCCGCGCCCCCTCCGAGTTCTCCAAAACCACAGGCTGCCCAGCATCCATCACCGACATGCACGAGTTCGTTGTTCCTAAATCAATTCCTAATATTTTAGCCATATAATATCCTTTCTTGCACCTTCTGTGCCAATTTTTTGCATTCTTAAGTTATTGTAAATGAACGTCTATATTTTGATCTGATTTGTAGTTTGTGCCATTTTGTCTCACTAATATTTTTATTTGTGTGTCATTTTGGCGCACTGTAAACACGAGCTATTTCAATCTGTTTTTTCAATGGGAGTAAGGAATTATGCTCCCTTTCCTCTTCGACGCAACCTCCGCGCTGGACTCAAACAATCTCTTTCCACCTTCACACGTCCTGAATCCCTTAACCCATTTATCCCTTTCTGTTTTTCCTTCAAATAATCAAACATAGCGACGCCCTGCCGCCACCGCTTAATCCGAATCGCAAAATCAAGAAACCCTCCGTATTAAGGAATTTCTTTTTTCCCTTAAACGCATACGATACAGCTCTTAGGCCATGTCGCTTTTTTACGCTCTCTTCCTACTTTCAGCAGCCTTTCTCAGTACGAATGCGAATGACTGCTCAGGACAAGCTCTACCAAAAGCAAAAGAAGAAACCGAGATGCTAGACGGGAACGCTCGTAACGCTCTACCACCCTATCGCGGAATTAAAAAAGAGATTGGGGTTGAGAACTTTGACAACGCCGCCGGGATCAACGGGTTATTTCCAATAGGACTAAATCTAGCCGCCCTGTTGAAATCAGCATTGATTGATACAGAGCGATTCGTGGTGTTGGATCGTCAAAATCTTAATTCCGTGATGCGAGAACAAGATTTACAGGCGAGCGGCCGTGCCGCAAAAGCCGGCGATGTTGCCCAAATCGGAAAAATTCGCTCTGCTCGCTACATGGCTGGCGGCGCGATTTCAGAAGTCACCTACGACCGCTCAGGAGGAGGAGGTGCAATGGGTATCCCAACCCCCTTTGGGTCTTTTTCTATAGGAGGAAATAAAAATACTGCGCAAATCACTTGCATCGTCACTCTTACTGACACCACAACAACCGAAATCGTTGCCAAAGAACGCATCGTCGGTCGGGCAAGCGAGGGGACAGTTAGTGGAGGATATTCCGGATATGTTTCTCTTGCCGGCACTGGTTACGAGAAAACTCCCATAGGACAGGCGGCGCAAGAAATCATCAATCAAGCTACGCGATTTATCGCCTTGAAAATGGAGCAAGTCCCTTTTTCAGGCTCTGTCATCGGCAAAAGTAATAACGGGCGAGTCCTAATCAACCGTGGAGCTAATTACAACATTACCCCAGGGATGATTTTGAATATGACATCCGCAGGGCAAGAGTTGATCGATACAGAGACGGGTGCCGTGCTAGGACGAGAAGATGGGAAACCACTGGGTGCCCTTAAAGTCGAAGAGGTAAAAGAAAAGTTTTCTTATTGTGCGATGCTAGTCGAGGGAGACCCGCCGGAACCGGGAGCCTTAGTTTATCTTCCTCAATCATCGCCACCACGTGCTTCCCATCAAATGCAAACTCCACAAACTATAAATACACAGGAAGATTAGCCCCGCACTCTACCCGTACTTCCTTTACTTAGCCCGTAAACGGAGTCGTAAACGGAAACAATTCTCCCCACCCTATCCTTATGGCTTTAAAGGCTCTCGAACCCTTGGAACAGTTTGCGACCGACGTCATCTTGGATCGTGCCGCCGGCCGTCGAGCCTCCCTCCTTAAGCCCCTTCTTCTCCTCCTCGCGACCGTCTACGCAGGCATCATGCGCGTTCGCGCCCGCTTCTACCAAGACGCTATCCTACGCCGCTACTCCGTTGGGGTCATGGTCATCAGCGTGGGAAACCTTACGGTCGGAGGCACCGGAAAAACCCCCGTAGTCGAAAAACTCGCCCGCTCCCTTGTCGATGCAGGTCGTCGCGTCGCTATCCTCAGCCGTGGTTACAAATCTGTACCCAAACCCCTCCTTACCCGCCTCGCAGACAAATTTCTCCCCGGCCGCACTCCCTCTCCACCACGAATCGTGTCAGACGGAAAATCTGTACTCCTTGATTCCGCCCAAGCGGGTGATGAACCCTTTATGCTGGCCCGCAACCTCCCTGGTGTCGCCGTCCTCGTGGACTCCGATCGCGTCAAATCCGCTCGTCATGCCATTCGCCAGTACCAGGCCGACACCCTCCTCCTCGACGACGGCTTCCAGTACCTCCGCCTCGGCGACCGCTTTAATCTTCTCCTCGTCGATCGCCAAAACCCCTTCGGAAATCAACACGTCCTGCCCCGTGGCGTTCTTCGCGAACCTCACGATGCTCTACGCCGTGCCGACCTCATCCTCCTCACCAAATGCTCAGGGAAAGACCACACTGAGGTAGAGAACAAAATCCGCCGCCACAACCGCCACGCTGCCATTCACCCTTGCAGCCATCACCCCCTTCATCTCGAAAATCTCCTTACAGGAGAGCACCTGCCCCTGTCCTATCTCCGTGGCCTTCGTGTCGGCGCCGTTGCAGGAATTGCCGTCCCGGAAAGTTTTTTCGAAGGCCTGATCAAACTGGGCGCCGAAATCGTCTACCAACGCGCCTTTGCCGATCACCATCGCTTCATGGCTCCCGAGGTCGAAAACGCCCTCACCCGAACCCGCGCCCGACGCGGACTCGCCCTCATCACCACCGAAAAAGATTCCGTCCGCTTCCCCCCGTTCCCACCCCGCGATATTCCAGTTCTCTTTCTTCGCGTCGAAATCTCCCTCCTCGATGAATCCCAATCCTTCGAGCAGGTCGTCCGCCAAGCCCTCGGCATCCGCTAGCTCCAACTGACGAACGGTCACCTCATGAATAGACCCATCCCAAAATTTATCTCCATCATGGCTGTCCTCCTTGGAGGTATCGATCTGCTGCGCGGTTTCATGCACACGGTCATTCTTCCCTACTCCGCAACTCACATCGCCTGTCTCGATCTCTCGGGCCCCACCGCTTCAGATCTTCTTCGCCTTCTCGGTCTTTTCGGCATCTCGAACTACATCACCGGAGCCACCCTCATCCTCACCGGATTGTACGCCCGCCCGATTGCCTTTGCCCTTCTTGGCCTGATTCCCGCTTTTTACGGCCTGGGCCTCCTCACGATCCATGCCGCGATGAATCCTTATCCTCCCTCCACCGCTCAATGGGGTGGCCGCCCTTTTATGATGATCAATCTCTCCCTCTACGCTCTGACTTTCCTCGCTGGCATCTTCGTCCTGCGGCACCGGAAAACAAAACCCTGAATCTAATCACTACTCTCTAACGAAGCTCACCCGCCAAGCGTGCGCCCCGTCCGGCCGCACCCGATCCCAGTAACGGCACCGCACTGAATCCTCCAACCTCCATCCCGCCCCAAAACTTGCCGTAATTTCCGACAAACTGAGCCTCCTCGGTCCGGGTTGCCGTGTCTCCAACTCACTGAAAGAAAGAATGTGCAACCTCCCCCCCGGGCTGAGCACCTCCTCCAATCCTCGAATATATTCCTTTCTCTCCTCATCTAAAAAAGTGTGGAACAAAGCGCAGTCGAGCACTGTCCTCGCCTTCAGTCCGCTCTCCGGCAAACGCAGGGCATCGCCCAAAACAAATTCTGGCGACTGCTTTAGCCCGGCCTGTTCCGTTTTTTTGCGGGCTCGCTCCAACGCCTCAGGCACCGCATCCAACCCCTTCACCACCAGCCCATGCCGAGCCAACTCGATTGTATTGTCTCCAGTGCCACAACCCAGATCGAGGACAGGTGATTCGAACTTCCCCTGCTCGATCAACCGGATCACTTCCGGTTGCGGCCGATCAATCTGCCAAGGGGGAATCCCCTCCGCATACATCCCAGCAAAGTCATGACCTCCGTCGCTCATCTTTTGAACGTAAACGGAAACTCCCACAGTGCGATTCTTGAAAAAACAGATTCAAAATCACAACAACAACCTTCTCCAACTCAGGAGAGCGGTACTAACAAGCCATCCGACCAGGCCTTGGGAACCCCGCAGGCTAAACCCAAGATCCCGCCCACGACCACCCCGCGATGACAACTGTCCCCGCCCACATTTGCGTTCGCAACAATTCCCCCGACAAAGTCATTCTCATACTTCCACGCCAGATAAAGGGCCGCAGGCATCGCCTCCGCGATATAACACGCCGTACTAAATCTCTCTCCCACCACATGCTCGTCCGGTTGCTTCGCCCATCCTTCTGCCTTCTTTCCCGAAATCCAATCCCCCGCCTCCTTTGTGATCGCCTCCCGCACACCCACCCCCTGATGGACCGCCCAACACACACGCACGAGCGTATCCGCCGCCCGTAGAACATTCGGATGCGCATGCGTACTCCCCACATGCTCTTTCACCACCGCCCGCAACTTGCCCAACGGCAGATCACTACACGTTGCCATCAGCGCAGGCACATGCGCCAACCCCCCAATATGCTCATCCCGGATGCCACACTTCGCCAGCGGCTTCCCCTGCGCATACCTCGTAAAGAATCCACGGTGACACTCCTCCACATATGTGTCCCGATGCCGACCCGGCGTCAGCATGAAATCCGCATAATGCTGCAACCAGCCTTCGGACGAATACCCTCCATGCGACCGGATCCAACCGTACAGTTCCCGTGCCAACTGCAGATTCAAAGTATTCTCCCCCGCTTTTAAAAACTGATGGTAATGAACTCCACGCTGCCCCCAGTACTGAGCCTGATCATGGAGAATATACCCCTTCTCGTTCAGCGGAGCGTATTTCGAGCGCCAAAGGATGCTGTCGGCATGCGGATTTTTGGGCGCCAGATACCGCTCCACTTTTCCATAATCCCGCACCAGAGCCGCACGATCGTAATACCAGTGCACCGGCATGGCCAAAGCGTCTGCACACAACGCCCCCACAAAACCATCCAAGAAATGCTTCGCCATCGCTAAGCGCTACTGAGTGCGCAAAATCAGGTAGAACGCCAAACTCACCATCGAGACAAAGGAAATAGCCGACGCCACCCACAAAAATATTTGGAGGTGTGTGATCGACCCCTTTCCCATCTTTTCCTCCAGATCTTTGATCCCACCCCGAAAGTAGACGAGGATGGAAAAAAGAAAGATGATCCAGAGGAACAGGATGAGAAATGGAAGATTTTCGATCAAGTCGCCCAATCCAGGAACATAACTAGGCAACTCGCGCAATCGGCTGATCAGAACATCCACTCTTTTGACTCTACGATCTCAGCCAGCAAAATCAAATATTCCCCTAACTCCACTCCTTACCCAAATCCTTCCAAAACGGCGTGAACCTCTTCACCGGATATCCCTCCGGCACGCTCACCATCCCCTCCGCCGGTACAACCTCCACCTCCACCTTCTGCCTCAACCTCTCCACCGTCTCCCGCCATCTCGGAGAGGGCGACTCCGTCACTGCCAACCTCTCCACCCCCTCCTGCTCGATCCAATCCAAAATCTCCTCGACCGTCTCGCCCACTCGCATCTCATCCGCCGCCTCCACCGCACATTCATACAGAAAAAAGATCCGCTTAAAACTCAGCCCCGCCTTTTCCAGGAACGGTCTATCAAACACAAACACGCTCCGGCCCTCCGGATACTTTCGCAACGCCGGATCCCGTTTCGACAACGAATCCCCGTGGAGCCACACCCCCGTTTTCATTTCGAGAAAAGCCTCCGCTCCAGTTCGGGATACGTCGCGTCAAACGGACACTTCGCCGTGCACCGCGCACACCACTCTTTCCCCCCGTTCTCCTGGATATTTTCCCGGTTGAACAGATAGGCCCGGTGACTGAAGGTCGAGGCCACCCACTGCCACGACAACGCGTTGCTCGCCGGATCCCCATCCAGCAGATGCCGGTAAAAGAATCGCTCCCCCGCCCTCCAGCCCAGCTTTCGGAAATGCACCACAAACGAGGCGAACCACATCCGCGCGTGATTATGGATATAACCCGTCTCCACCAGCTCTCGCACCGTCTCATCTATGCAAACCAATCCCGTTCGCCCCTCCGCAATTTCTGCCGGCAATTCCGAATCCGTTTCATTTCCCAGGGGAACCTTAGCCACCTCGCGATCCTCATAAATCCCGTCTCCCCACAACCCGTACAGGTGCCGCCAAAACTGTCGCCACCCCAGCTCCTGCCAGAACTTGATCGCATCGTAACTCTTCCCGAATCGCTCTCGCACGCTCTCCGCCACCTCTCGAATCCCCAACACCCCGTGCCGGATATAAAACGAAAGCCGGGAAACATTCCCCTTCAGCTTATTTCTCGTGCCGGCATATCCCTGAACCCGAAACCTCTCCAACGCCTCCAACCCGGCCTTTCTTCCTCCCACGTAGACCGACTCCCTTGCATCTTCCATTTTCTCGCAATACATCCCCACCATCGCCTTCGCTAAACCACGAGCCTGTTCTTCTCGGGACCCCGTAAATTTAGGCAGAATCATCTGCTGACCTTACCACAACCCCTTCCACTTCCCGCCTTCCACCTTAAACCCTCCAAAGCTCCTCCGCGAAGCGGGTTAGGAGCGACGGAGGGCCACTTGTCCCATTCCATTCCCACACCCTACCACACTGTTTCCGAATTAATCCTAATCTGCCTTCCCATCTAACTTCCCAAACACGCCTTTGCCGCCGACAAGCCGCTCTCATAGGCCCCATGCATCGTCGCAGAATAATTTTCCGAGACCGCCTCTCCGGCAAAATAGAGGGATCCCTCAAGAGGCTTCCCCAGCACCATCCGATCCGCGGGGGTCGCACCCACACCCATGAAAGAGTAAGCCCCCAGCGAGTACGGGTCATGCCCCCACTTGGAAACGATTATATCTTTGGGGCGGGACACTTTTCTTCCCAAAGCCGATGCCAACGCATCCGTTGCAGCGTCGGCGATCTCGCGATCCGTCATCGACTCGATCCCATAAGCCACTTTACCCGTATGGAAGGCAATCAGCGCGGGTTCCCCCGTGAATGGGTACAGATTCACCCATTCCGCCCACTCCTTGCCTGTTGCCCCGCCATCCCAATCAAACAGATGCAGCTCCGGGTCCCAGAAAAGCTCCTCATACAAAAGGGCCGTTTTTTGATAATTTCCAAACCCAATCCGCCCGATCGCATCCAATTTTTCCTTGGGAAGAGGAGGGTCAAAAACAATCTTCCCCTTTTTCAAAATCCCCAAAGGCACCGTTAGAATCAGCTTCTTCGCCCTTATCTCCAACCCCTGGGATGTCTTCACTCGCACCCCGTCACGATCGTATCTCACCCGCTCCACCGCTTGGCCGAAACGGATATCCTGCCCACGCGCCCACGGCTCCACGATCGCCCCCAATCCACCCGGAACGATCGCGTCCCCACCCGGCAACTCCTCCCCCTCATTCCAGTACTGTGCCGATAACTCCTCCAGGCTGGCCGCAAACTCATGCTCGATTTCCGTGTGTGCCTTGAAATTCAGACGGGCCAACTCCTCCGCCGACCAACCCAACTTCGTTTCCGCACCCGTAAATGTTTTTCGTAACGAGACATCCTGCGACAACTCTTCCGCCGTGGCATTCGCAAGCTTGAGGGTCTTTCGAAAATTTTTTTCGATGCGCGTCTCCTCAGCCGACGAAATTCGGGAGCCGCCCCTTTGGTACACCGACTTTTTTTCATAATCAAAAGGCACCGTGCGGATTCCCTGCTCCCGTGCCAGTTCCGCCATCGGATTCCCGGAGATTCCATGAATCCAGCTCGCCCCCATGTCCACCGGCTGTTTGCCTTTCCAATCCGCTCGCGACCACACCCTTCCTCCCACTCTCTCCCTCGCCTCCAGAATCGTCACTCCCCAGCCCTTCTTCCGCAGGTAATCCCCGGCGGCCAAGCCTGCAATGCCGGCCCCGATGACGATGCAATCGGTCGCGTCTACTGCTCCACGGGCGCTAGGCAGAAAGAAGGAAGCCATCGCCCCACCCCCCAACTTCAGAAACGACCGTCTCTTTAGGCCCCTCATACCATTTCTTTTCCGGTCTTTTACCGGACCCCCGTCACTGCGACACCCCAGTACACATTCCGCGGATTGATGAAGGAGTACCCCTCCTTGGTCGTCTTTAGCTCCGCATACTTCACCAAAACCTGCCCATCACAATCCAACTGGGTGTTCATCAGAAGCCCTTTCGAATTATACCCACTGATCAACACAAAGTGGTCCACATCCCAATCTGGTTTTTCCGTCGGATAGATCTTACACCCGCAGATCACGGGATACTTTGATCGTAACTGTTTCTCTATCCATCCAACAAACTCCTTCGAATCTTTTGATTCACCCTCATATCGGTTGAATACCGCTCCCAAAGCTTGGAGCGCCACTTCCAGATCATCATCCTGCAGATCAGAGTTGCTGGGCTTGCCTGCCCGATGAATCACATCCTGAGCAACCTGTTTGCCGTAATAGGACAGGGCCATCTGGATGCTTGCCTCCCCGCACCAACCAGCATTGAGATCCGCTTTCTTCGGGTCCCACGCCACATCGGGAATGTGCAGGTTCACCCCGCCCTTGGAGATATCCAGATCGAAGACCGCCTTCGGCTTGGCATATCCGGTTACAACCAGAAGAAAGAACACCAGAAAAGCCAAGTAACCCATAGGCAACAAGCTGACCACGCTCCCCTTAAATTTCCATCCTGAACCATCCCGCCTGTCCCCTTCCACCTAGAATCCAATTCCCCACGTAAGCGGCAATACCAGTCGTCGCGGAGCAACTAACCAGACAGGGGGCAGGTCTTAAGGGGCTCAATCGAACGGACGGTTAGTTATTTTTCTTATCAAAAAGTGGTGCGGCTGGAGGGAATCGAACCCTCGTGTCTAGCTTGGAAGGCTAGCGTTCTACCATTGAACTACAGCCGCAACCCAAGTGCGCCGTAGAAGATTTGAACTTCTAACCTCCTGATCCGTAGTCAGGTGCTCTATCCAGTTGAGCTAACAGCGCGTAATTCAAAATCCTACCTCAAGGCGCCTTTTCGGGCAATGCCGGCGAACCTTCCCCCAATGCCTGCTTCAGATCCTCGATCCACTTCGATAATTTGGGATGATACGGATTCGCCCTCAAAATTCCCATCTTCTGCGCCCACGCACTCTCCCGCTCCCCCATCTTCTCCAAATCATCCGCACGCTCCCACAGCAGCTCCGGTCGCTTCAAAATTTTGTAATCATCTGCCCCTAGAGTTTTCACCTCCTTCTCCACATCCTCGTCCATTGCTGCGATTCGCAGATCCCAAAGCCGCATCAGATCCCGGCTTTTCGCCTTCCGCAAATGGGTCCGTACTACCTGATTGAAAATTGCCCCCACCGATGCCGACGAAAACTTTGCCTCCTGTACCCCCTCCAAAAAACCCTGAATCTGCCGGTCCCTCACCAAGGGACTCTCCACCGCCGGCCGATCAAAATCATTACCACTTTCTTTCTTCTGCTTTCGCCCCATCCCACCTTTTTTCGCCACAGGCGCCTTTGCCTCCGTCAAATCCCCCGGACTTTCCGCAATCTCCCGCGACTTGAAAAGATTTTCCCAATACACCCCCCACTCTCCCGCCTTGGGCGCTTCCTTTTCCCCCAAAGCTTCCCGGCACACCAAAGCGACATACTGCACGTGCAACTGAGCCGCCGTGCTGAAATCCAATGAGGCAATCTTCTCTTTGTTTTCCACTCTCCACTGCTGGAATCGGGTCTCCCCGTCCTGCGCCCTTCCAAATTCCACATTCCGATAGCTTTCCAAATAAACCTGAACCGCTTTGAATTTGTCAGACCCGGCCTCATTAAGATCCCGCGCCGACTTCGCCAAGAGATCTTGGGTTAATTTTTCGTTCTTCTGCTCGATCGCCCTCAACTCCTCCAGCGCCTTGGCCCGGTCCAATTTCACCTCCTCACCCATGGCCCCACCCCACCCCACCCCAAGCACAGCGCAAACACGAATGAGTTGAATCCACGGGCTTGATTTCATTGCATCAAACTGGACCAAACCTTGGAAGAGACCATATTTTTCCTTGGGATCGTTTTTGACCCCACCGCTCTTTTTTGCGAGTCTTTCTCTTTCACGGGCGGATACCGAAGTGGCCAAACGGGGCAGACTGTAAATCTGCTGGCTCACGCCTTCGCTGGTTCGAATCCAGCTCCGCCCAACTTCTTACCGTCTTTTCCCCATCACCCCCTCCCACCTCTTTCCGTCCTCTTCCGTATCCGCTACCAATCTCTTATGGATATTTCTCTCCTGCCCTACGAGCACCACCGCGAACCGCTGGCACCGCACCCCGTCTTCCTCCGCCGTGTTCTGCTTCACCTGGCCATGGCCATCAGCTTGATCAGCGTCTCACTCGGAATCGGGATCCTCGGTTATCATCACCTCGGCGGATTGGCTTGGGAGGATGCCCTCGTCGAATCCTCCATGCTCATGGGCGGACAAGGCCCCGTCTACGGTCAGAGCCTAACCACCGTCCCCGCCAAACTATTCTCGTCCGCTTACGCCCTTTTCTCCGGAATCGTCCTGATCGCCCTCTTCGGTATCATTCTGGCACCCATCTTTCACCGCATTCTCCACCGCCTGCATGTATCTGAAAAATAAAACCCAATCATGAAAGACAAATGGATCCAACTCGCCCTCCGTCTCGCCGAGGCGACCGCCCCCACCAGCACCGACCGCTACCACAAGGTCGGCTGCGCTATCCTCCGCAAAGAAGGTAGCGTCTGCGGAATCGGATTTAACGGCCAACCCCCGGGAGTCGACCTCACAGACGACGAAGCTCTCCACCGCGACTTCCGTCGCCGCCTTACCACCCACGCCGAAAGCAACGCCCTAGCTTTCTGTAAACCCGGCGAACCCTACCTGCTGGCCGTCACTCTACCTCCTTGCGACCGGTGCCTCGTCGATGCTGTCCGTTACGGAGTCAAAATCATTGTCTGCCGCGCCAGCCCCGAGCCAGACACCCACCCTGTTCCCCACGAGTTGGCAAAGAGGCTGAAAGTCGAAATCCGGGTGATCGAAAGGGATTAATCCCTTCGCATCCTCAAACCGCGCCGTGGTTAGCGAACTGCTTTAAAAATCTCACATCGTTCTCGTAAAAGAGCCTCAGATCGGGAATCCCGTGCCGAACCATTGCGATCCGCTCTACCCCCAGCCCAAACGCGTACCCACTAAACTTCTCCGGATCTACCCCCACCCCGCGCAAAACTTTCGGATGCACCAGTCCGCATCCCGCAATCTCCAACCACTCTTTTCCACGGAATGTTTTCCCTGGAATTGAGCAGTCCACCTCGAAACTCGGCTCGGTAAACGGAAAGTAGTGGGGCCGTAACCGCACCCTCGTCCCTTCCCCCATCAGTTCCCGAAAGAAAAATTCCAGTACCCCTTTCAGATGGGGCAGGCCAATTCCTTCCCCCACACACAATCCTTCCACCTGATGAAAGAAAATCCCGTGAGTTGCATCCACCTCATCCCGCCGATAACAACGGCCAGGTGCGATGATCTTGATGGGTGGTTTTCTGTTTTCCAAAACACGAATCTGCACAGGCGAAGTCTGAGTTCGTAGCAACCACTTCCCATGCGGCCCAGGAGGCAGATCCAAATAAAACGTATCCGCCTCATCCCGTGCTGGATGATCCGACTGGGTGTTGAGGGCATCGAAGTTGTGATGCTCCGTCTCAATCTCCGGCCCGTCGGCCAAAGCAAAACCCAGCCGATGAAAAATATCGGTAATCCGATCCAACGTCTGCGTGACCACATGTACCGAACCCGAAGGATAGGGCCGACCCGGTAGGGTGGGATCGACTCCGGGAGCCGCGGTTGTCGCCGCTGATTCCCCCCCGCCATTTGCGGCCCATGCCTCCTCCAACACTTTACGGAGATCATTCGCCGCCTTCCCTGCCGCAGGTCGCTCAGCCGCAGCCACGCTCTTCAATCCATCCAACAATTTCTGCGCTTCCCCCTGCCTTCCCAAATAACGCGTCCGCCACGCCTGCAACGAGGAGGAGTCCTTGGCGACAGAAAGTTCTGCCAACGCTTGAGTTAGAATCCCCTGGATATTTGGGGAGGAGGAAGGGGACACGGAGGGTCCCGCGCCTTAGCCGCGGGCGGCTTGGATCACCGCTGCAAACGCGGCTGGCTCATGGATTGCCAAATCGGCCAAAACTTTTCGGTCTAGCTCCACCCCTGCCTTGCGCAGGGCTCCCGCAAAGGAGCTGTAGTTCATTCCCTGCGCCTTGCAGGCAGCACTTAACCGAGCAATCCACAGATTTCTAAAATTGCGTTTCTTGGTCTTCCGATCGCGGTACGACCAGTACTTCGCCTTCATCGTGGCGTCTTTGGCGTACCGGAAAAGTTTACTCCTCCGTCCGCGATATCCAGCCGCGCTGGCGACTACGCGTTTACGACGTTCACGGGAGGCGGGTGCATTGGTGGCGCGGGGCATGGGGAACTCCTATCGGAAAGGCAGGTTTTCCAAAATACGAGCCATGTCGGTCTTATCCAACACGGCAATCTTGCCCAAACGACGCATACGTTTCCGGTTTTTGCTGGAGGCCAAATGACGGCGACCCGGCTTGCCGAAAAGAATCTTGCCGCTGCCTGTCACTTTAAAGCGCTTGGCGGCGGACTTCTTTGTCTTTCTGCGTGAGATCGGTTTAGGCATGGGAACCTTCGGAGGGGGCCGAACTGGGGGTTTCCACGGGGGAGGCTTGAGCTGTCTCTGTATCCTCCGTTTCGCTGTCCTCTTCCTCGTAAGCCCCCTCGGCTTTCTCGGTTGTCCAGCGCCGCACCCGCTTCTTAGCGGGAAGAGGATTTAACATCATCGTGATGTTCCTGCCAATCAATTTCGGGTTGGCATCCGCCACCGCCACCAGCTTCAAATCGTCTCGGATCGTCACCACCAAGGCCTGCCCCAGGTCCTGATGCTGCATTTCCCTACCCCGGAAGGCCATCACCACCTTCACTTTCATCCCTTTCCAAAGAAAATTCTCCGTCTGCCGCAGTTTGGTCGCGTAATCGTGGGGATCGATGTTCACGTGAAACTTCATTTCCTTCACCTTGGCGGCCAGATTGTGCCGTTTCGACTCCCTCTCCCGCTTGTCCATCTCGTACCTGTACTTCCCGAAATCCAGAATCTTACACACAGGCGGATTACTGGCTCCACTCACCTCCACCAGATCCAGCCCAGCCGCCCGGGCCGCATTCATCGCATCATTGAAATTCATGACGCCCCGCTTTTGACCCGCCGCGTCCACCAGGAATACCTCCCGGGCACGGATCCGATGGTTCGCCCGTAACTCTTGCATTAGGAGCCCATACCTACGACCGGACGCTGAACCATCCGCGACTTCAAAGGAAAAAGTAGGAAAACATTAGGAACCAGCGGTCAAACAGTCCGCAAGGATTGGATCAGCGAAGTACAAATCATCGATGAATGAATCATCCCCAAGGCACCCCCTAGGAGCAAGGGAAAAAACTCACAACACACGTATGTTCCCCTCGCCCCCCACCCCCCTCTCCTTTATTCTCCTCATAGAATGAACGACCGAATTCGCCCAACTCTTCTCACTTTATCCCTTCTTCTACTCCTTCCCGCTCTACCCCTGCACGCTGAAGACGCCGCCGATGCTACTAAAAAAATTGTCGAGGCGTACGACAACTCCCGATTTGAGGAGTCCGCCAAATTAGCTCAAGCCTTCATCCAAAATTTTGTCCAATCTCCAAACCTGCCAAGCGCCTACCTTCTTCTCGCTCGATCCCAATACAACCTGAGCCAGTGGACCCCAGCCATCACCGCTTACCGGAAACTCCAAACCCTCTCCAAGGAAAAAGATGTTCTTGAAGAGGCCTTCTACTACATCCTCCAATCCCTCGTCGCTCAAGGCAACGCCTCACCCGAGAAATCGGCCGAGAGAAAAAAGAACCTCTCCGAGGCCCTTACCCTGATCGCTGCTTTCCCAAAGGAATTTCCAGAGTCCAAATCCTTGCCGGAAATCCGCCTTCTCCAAGCTCGTATCCATATCCAAGAAGGTGCCTTTGCTGAAGCGAGCCAAGATCTGGATGCCGCACGCACCGCCGATAAGGAAAAAGAGTTGGCCGAGGATATAGACTATCTCCAAGGCTATGCCGAGGCCCAGCGCGCCCGGCAACTCCTAGCCGATTTCAAAAAAGCGGACGGAGAAGCCGCCTTGGCACGCGCAGGCCAGATTTACGCCCGCATCGCCAACGGCTCAAATCCTGCCCTCGCCCTCGAAGCCAATCTTCAGCTCGCCAGCCTCGACCTAGCCGCCGGTCGCATGCCCGAGGCCATAACCCGCCTACGCTCCATCCCAGGCAAAGAAGAACTCATCTCCCTGCTCGAAGCCAAACTCGCACCCTTGCGGGCTCAAATCACGGGACAAGGAACTCCCTCCCCCGAAAAACTCCGTCGCGTTCAAAAAGCCCAACAAAAGATCGAAGAGGTTCGAAATCGACCCGATCTTTCAGGCCAAGCCCTCTTACAGCTCGGGCAAGCCTACCTGCAAACACGCGGGTACGATGAAGGCCGTATCGTTTTCCGCCAAGTCGCCCGATTCGGATCACCCGACCTGGTTCCCACCGCCGAACAGCAGGTCATCCTAACGTACGCCCTTCAAGGTCGTACCTCAGATGCTGACCGGCTCGTCGCCGAATATCAGAAAAAATATCCCGATCAGAAAGGAGTCGCCGGCTTGGTCGACTACCTCGTCGGCTTCGCCCTGCTGGAAGACGGCAAATACGAGGACTCCATCAAGCGTCTCAAAGCCGCTCAGGAAAAAGGGGTCGATCCCCGCTACGCAGACGAAATCCCGCGCTTCATCGCCTCCGCGTACCAGAAGAACGGGCAAGGGGCCGAGGCCATCAAATACTACGAATCTTTCTTGTCGGATGTGAAAGCGGGGAAAATTAAAGTTTCCGATGAGAGCAAAGAGCAAACCCAACTCGCGTACGCCAGTGCACTCATCAGCGAAAAGAAGTTCCCCGAGGGGGTCACCCAGTTCACCCAGCTCTCCACGAGTGCCACGACTCCCTCCATTAAGGAGGACGCCTCCCTGCGCCTCGCCTATGCCCTGCGGGCCTCAAAAAAACTACCTGAGGCAGCCGCAGCATTCGCAAAGTTTGCCACCGACTACCCCAAATCCAGCAATCTGGGGAACGCTCTCCTCACCCGTGGCGATACTCTTCTCGAGGACAAAAAACCTGAGGAGGCCTTGGCAGCCTGGAAGACCACCGCCACCCAACTGACAGGAGCCCCCGCTGGATTGGACGCCTACGAACGCATCTGGCGCTTCTACGCCAAGGATAAGAAAAAAGATCTAATGCTGGCCGCGCAGGAGGATCAACTCCGGGCCTACCCGAAAGATCCCCGCAACATTGGCGCCTACCTCGCTCGCGGCGCATCCTTTGCCGAAGAGAAGGACGAAAGCCAAGCCATTCAAGCTTATCGGCGAGCCTTCGAACTCTTTAAGGAGCTATTCCCCGATCCCAAGGTCTCTCCTCCGCCCGCCGCTATCTCCGATCTCGCCTACTCTGCATTAGAAAAATCCGCCGACCTGGAATTAGCCTCCGCAAAAGCCTTGGGGAACTACGCCTCACTTGCTGACGACGGAAAAAAGAAGTGGAAAGAGTCTATTCAACGCTCCATCGATTTCCTTCGCCAATCGATTCTTGGAATCTCTTCCGCCAAGGTCTCCCCCGTTCTCTCAAAACTGGTCTCTCTATCCCTTTACCGATTTCAATCTGGCGAAGCCCCCGTGGAGGAGTGTCTTCAGCCCTTTCGCGATCTAGCCGGTGAGGCCAGCTCCCAACCTGGGCTTGTGGCGCAGATTCTCTTTGCCCAGGCCAGCGTTCCATTTGAGGCAGGCCAAACCACTCTCGCTCTTCGTCTCTATCAGGAGGCCTACAAGCAGTCCCTCGCCACCAAGGTCTCGCTGGACTGGAGAGATCTCCAGCGCTTCGCCAACGCCCTCCTTGCCGCAGGCCAAGGAGAGGAGGCACGCCCCGTCTTTGAGCGAATCCGTAAGGAGTTACCCGCCAAGGTCGGCACCAAGGATCCCCGCCAACACGCCCAAGCCGCCGCTCTGTTCGGTCTGGGTCAGATCGATTTTCAAGCCAACCGAAAGGCCGAAGCAGAAAAGTACTTTGCCGAACTTACCCGCGACTACCCTTGGTCCGATAAAGTTCAGGAGGCCAACTACCTGCGGGCCCAAGCCTTGGCCGAGGCTGGGAAGTATGACGGCACCAAGAAAGATCCCGCAGCATTCGAACTTTGGATTGGCATCATTGAAAGCGGCACGGCGACAAACGAAATGAAGGCCAAGTCGATGCTCGCCTTTGGCCAAGCCCTAGAAGGGCTTGCGGCTAAAAAACTCTCCTCTCCTCAGCTCGAACAGGGTGTAGGGAAACCTCCGCTTGATCCTCTGGATCTTGCTGTCTCCTACTATCAGAAGATCGACCTCTACTACGACAACCTGCCCGAACTCTCAGGGCAGGGTTTGCTTCGGGCGGCCAAGATTCGGCGTGCCCAACAGAAGAACGACGAGGCTCGAAAAATCGTGACCTCTCTTCTCTCCAAATATCCAACCTCCTCCGTCACGTCTGAGGCCAGTGAGCTTCTCCAATCTCTTCCTGCCGCCTCGGCTTCACCTGCCCCGTGACCCCTTCCCCGGCTCTGCGTCGCCGGACCAATCAAATCCTCGCCATCCTGAAGCGGACCTATCCTGACGCGCACTGCGCTCTCCATTTTACAACTCCGCTTGAACTTCTCATCGCCACAATTCTCTCAGCCCAGTGCACCGATGAGCGGGTGAATCAGGTCACCCCTGCTCTCTTTGCGCGTTGTCCAGATGCCGCATCTTTGGCTGCGATTTCACAGAAAGAGTTAGAGAAGATTATTCACTCCACAGGATTCTATCGTGCGAAAGCGCGATCCCTTCGCTCCTGTGCCACCTCTCTTATGGCAGCCCATCAAGGGAAGGTACCAAGAACGATGGAGGCTCTCCACAAACTGGCTGGGGTTGGACGGAAAACTGCAAATGTGGTTTTAGGGAACGCATTTGGACTGGCGGAGGGAGTTGTGGTGGATACCCATGTGGGTCGCCTTTCACGCAGGATGGGACTGACGCGGCATCTCGATCCCGTGAAAGTAGAGAGCGCACTTGTGCGACTCATTCCCAAGGAGGATTGGACACTGGTCTCCCATCTTCTGATTGCTCACGGCAGGAAGCGGTGCAACGCACGGAAGCCTGACTGCGCCCAGTGCGAACTACGAAAAGTCTGTCCCCAGCGCTGTCTTAAGTAGATTGCTACTTTAGATCTGTACTAAAAATATCGTTCTTTGATCCGGTAGCTGTGTCCGCCTTCCCGTCCTTGCCATAACAAACTCCTAATACTGATAGTCTTAAATTTACAACAGAACCAGCGTTTGTGTAACTCAATGATCCTGTTTCTGAAGAATCGACAAGCACCAGGTATTGGGCACCCCAGGGGTCATCCATTGTCCCATCTGTTTTTGCCCCTTCAAAAAAGCGCACGCCTTTTGGATTTGCAACTTGGCTATCTAATAAAGCAGTTGAGTCACCACTCAATACTTTCATTAGGGTCTTGATAGTGTCAGGAGAAGAGTTGCTTGCAAAAAGATTTGTTTTTGAAAGGTCTCCTGGAAAGCGCCCATACTCCTGCTTGTACGCTTTGACCGCCGCCACAATCGAAGTCAACTCCCCCTTCGCCTTTGCCTTCATACCTGATTCAATCGCCTTCGGAACCGCTACTGAAATCAGTCCGACCAATAACCCGATGATCGTCACCACCACCAGCAACTCCACCAACGTAAAACCCGTTTGACTTGACCGTGTTACATTTTTTCTAAAAATACTTTTCATAAATGCACAATATCACCTCTCTCTTTCCTCGCGATGAAATATTTCGGCCCCCTCAACCTCACTAACTCTTCACAGCAAACCGGAGCGCGGCTTACTTCTTGGCGGGCTTTTCGGGGGACTGAGGTGGATTTCCTTGGGGTAAGCGGGTGCCTTCTAGGGCTCCAGAGGGCATCGTGCCTTGAGGAAAGGGAGGGATACCCTGCGGACTGAATCGGTTTTCAATCGGAATTACGGGTCGTCTGACAATGGGCTGGACTGGCGGACGCAGGACGAGAACCACCTGGCAGACGGCAATGGTCAAAAGGCTCAGCGCCACCAAGGCCATACAAACTTTCACGTAAGGTTCTGGCTTCACTAGGGTTTCTTGACTCATCCAAACAGCTTAAAGAGCCCGCACATATTGTGGAAAGCACGCTTTCCAGAGGGCGGTTTATTGGTTTATGATCTTAATCTTATTCGGTTGGCTAGGTAGCTCAGTTGGTAGAGCAGAGGACTGAAAATCCTCGTGTCGGGGGTTCAATTCCCTCCCTAGCCACTTTACTTTTTCTCAACCAACATTTTACAAATCAAAGAAAGTCTGGAATTCATCCGTTTTACAACAGATTTTTACAACAAACTTCCGAAAAAAGAATCGAACCAAAAGTTCAGTTCCACAATCTCTGCGCGTGATGATATCGCCCCTAGAACCCGCCCACCTAGTCGTTCGAGATTTGTCCGGAACAATCAGCAAGGCTACTCCAACTATAAATTAGCAAAAAAGTGAATGCCCTTTAAATTCGTCGCCACTCTTTTAAAAGGTTTTTTGAAGAGATTTTTTGTATGTGACCCAGATCGTTGTGAAAAGAATTGCCGCTAGAACGGCAGACGAACCGATGGTTCCCAACCCTAAGCCACCTTGTTCAGGCAGTTTCGTCAATACATCCCCCATTGTCGCCCCGAAAGGACGGGTCAAAACAAAAGCCAACCAAAAGAGGCCAACTCTCGAAATCAGGGTAAATTGAAACAGGGCTAACAGGAGCAGCAAAAGAGATCCGATCAGAACTGCGCCGCCAATAAATCCTAGCCCCGAATCATCCGCCAGAAAGTCACCCAAAGCCGTACCCAACGTGTTCGAAAAAAGAATGGCCACCCAATAAAAGATTTCGGCCCTCTGCGTTTTGATATGAACCACGGAGAGGTTTTTTTCCAGAAGAAACCATGCCAAAAAGATAACCCCGAGAATGGAGACAAGAATGGCCGAGCCCTTTGCATAGCCCAAACCTAGAGACCGATCCATATAGTCAGACATCGTCGTACCTGCTGTACTCGTCGAGAGAATTACCATCCAGTAGAGATAGGGATGGAACTTTTTTGCCCGGAGCTGAGTGAGTAGCGTAGCAATAAAGAATCCAAAAAGAATGACCGAGCTCACGGCATACCCCACTTTGAGGGTCATGGATAAAAGATCACCGGCCGTCTCTCCCAAAGTCGTGGCACAGATCTTCATGATCCAAAATGCCGAGTTGATGGACGGAAGCTTCGACTCGGTTAATTTTTGCTTCATGTCTTAAAGTAAAAGAAAAAGAGGGCGAGCTGGAATACAACTCGCCCTCTTTCCACAAGCAACTTTACTTATTTCTTATCGTCTTCGTCCCAGCTCTTTCCACCATGCTTTGCGGCCCAACGAGCTTTTTCTTCGGCCTGTTGTTCGGCTGTTTCCGTTTCCTTACCGAGAACCTGCCCGCTGGTAGCGTCGACTTTAACCTCAACTTGGTCACCGGAATCTGGAACTGCTAAAGCTACTCCCCAAATCAATTTGCCATCTTCTTTTTCGATCCATGCTGCTTTGACTTTTCCTTTTGGATATTCACGCTTGGCAATCATGGTCGCCTGACCCTCAGTAAGTTTCGCCTCAGCCTTTAGATCCTCCTGGGCTTCCTTCTGCTGATCTTTTGGTGTTTCCTTCTTCACCTCAACGATTGCACCAGTAATAGCATCCACAGCTACTTCCGTGACGTCAGGAGATCCTGCAGTGGCAAGGTCGAAACTCCAAATCAACTTGCCCTTCTCCTCCTCCAAATCCGCTTTTTCTTTTACAGTCGATCCCGGAACTTTCTGCAAAGCAATGGCTGTAGCCTGTTCTTCAGTGATTTTAGCTAGGGCCTTAAGTTGAGCTTCGGTTTTTTCAGCCCAAACGATTCCTGACTGCGAAAGGGCGGCTACGATTCCTGTTATTAGTAGGGTTCTTACATTTTTATGCTTCATGTCATATCTCCTAGGTTGGTGGTTTTTGATCCCATACTGCAAAGCATGAGTTCACTAGGATAACCCCGTCCCAGTTCAAAACCCATGAAGTACCAGATTTTTACCCAATATTTTTTTAAGAATCTCCCTCGCACGATACAACCTGCCTTCGACTGCACGGGTTGAGCATCCACAGACTTCTCCGACCTCCTTAAGGCTAAGTCGCTCGTATTCAGCAAGAATCACCGCCTCTCGCAAATCTTCCGGTAGCGCGGTCACCGCATCTCTTACTTGGTTAAACTTACCTTCTCGTTCTGCCCATGTGCTATCAGGCATGGTCGGTTCTACAACCGAATCCCAAGCAACCTCCCGATGGCGTGACTGTTTACGCCTCATATTGTGCATTTGATTCCTAGCAATGCGGAAAAGCCAAGATCGGAATTTACCCTGACCTTGGTATCCCGCCCTTCCTTGCCAGATGCGGACAAAAACCTCCTGCGCGATTTCGTTGGCGACAACCCAGCGACCACATTCCCGGTATAGATGGGCTCGCAACGGTTTTTGCCAACGCTCCATCAGTTCGTTGAGCGCCCTATCCTCGCCGTTCTGCAGACGCCGCATGGCGTCGTCATCGGGGTCGCTTTCGTTACTTTTCATCGGCGGATGGATCCTGAATTTCAGCATCCTCCGTGAAGCGATGAGCCATCCACTTTAGATAACGTCGCGCCTGCTCAGGTGGCATGGCCTCTCCTACCTTCTCGATGTGACGAAGAAGAACCATTTGTCCCTGGGCACGGAGTTGCTGTATCTCCTTCAATAGTCTCGATCTCTCAGTATGACTCCCCTGCCCGTTGGCCAGCAGCTGAGAGAATTTTCCTGACTTTTCTCTTAGTTCCGCCACCAGCTTAGCCGTCTGCTCCAGATGCCGTTTTTCAAGTTCTTGGATCGCCTGCACCGCATGGGTATCAAGATGAAACTCCTCCTGCAGGAATTCGATTCCCGATTCATCATCATCATCGAAGAACGCCTCATGCAATCCCACGGCCACACTAAAGGCAACTGCCCCCACGATAAGAATCCAGCCCCAAGGCGGGATCCTGCTTAATCTCATCTTAAATTGACTCAAGGAGCCTCAGCCAGAGTGGCGCGAGTGATCGGATCCACCGCTCCAATATAGCTGACCATGCGACTTTTTCCTCCACCACCCTGTTTCCATCCTGAAATGACCGCCAAGATCAATGTTATCCCTAATACCGCCACCCAGCCTGCGTTCCACCTCTTGAACCACTGAAGACCCCAGCCGACTGTTGGACTCTGGGACATATCCCCAATCCGAGCCCAGACCTCAGCCCGAAACTCACTACAGGCTGGTGGTTCAACCTTCCAATCCTGAAGGCTGATATCTTGGGAAAAAGTGGATTTCTTGTTTTTCATAACACCCAATTAAACACCGGTTTAGCGTCAATCCCACGTCAAAACTTAGTTTAATTTAGATTTGTAACCGGACGAAAGAATGAGACATAACCTTGTGATTTTTCTTACAACAGACTTACAACCTTCCAGAGTAGAAAAGACCAAGAACTGAACTAGCCAGCGTTGATTTGCAACCTGTTATAAAAATGGCTTGCTCGGGGGTTCAATTCCCTCCCTAGCCACTTTCTTTGCCTCATGAGCGGCCTTTGCGTGAGCAATCCGAAAATACTTCAGGGCTCAGACCTCCCTCAAAGCACTTTTCCCTTAACTCTTCTCAACCTTTTTACCGATGAGATAATACGTTCGTAGTTTCCCCCGATTTCTTAATTCAACTTCTCCCCTCTCCTCAAAAAGATAACTGTCCTCTAACCGAGCGTGAACACTCTCACTCACATGAATTTTCATAGGCTCGGCCGTTCCCTCCAAGCGGTTGGTGACATTCACCACATCCCCCCACAAATCGTAGGCAAACTTCTTTCTGCCAATGATCCCTGCGGCCACGGTTCCGCTATGCATTCCAATCCGAATTTGCAAATTTCGGGACAACTTCTGGTTTTGACTTTTCAGAGTAGACAATGCTTCCAAAGAGAAGTCTGCCATCTGCTGGGCATGCGTAGGGCTTCGATCCGGAACCCCCGCCACCGCCATGTAACAATCCCCAATCGTTTTAATTTTCTCCAACTTATACTTTTCAGCCAAGTCATCGAACATATCAAACAGTTCATCAAGAAGGTTGGCCACCGATCTGGGCCCGAGCTCTGCCGCTAGCTTCGTGAATCCAACAACATCTGCGAAGAGCACAGTGACTTCTGGGAACGTTTCGGCTTCGACCTTCTCCCCTCTTTGAAGCCGATCCGCAATCGCAACAGGAAGAACGTTTAGGAGCAACTTTTCCGTTCGGCCTTTCTCCTTCTCCAAAGCCGAAGCCTTTTCGCCAAGATCCACCAGAACACACTCCTTCTCTTTCTCTCTTTGACGAAGAATGGCAGCCATCTGATTAAAGGCCGTGACAAGTTGGCTTAACTCCCTGACTCCTCGAATACTCTGGATCTCAGCAAACTTCCCCTGCTCCAACTGCTGGACGGCGAGAGACAACAGGCGAATCGGCCGTAGCACCAGCCGAAGAATCACCGTGTAGCCGATGCTCAGCAAACCCAACAAGGCCAGTGCCAGCACCAATCCCATTTGAACTCTCAGATGAACTTCTTTTTCGAGCCCACTCACAAGGATCGAAGTCCTCTGGTTTACCATCTGAGTAAAATCGCGCAGAGGCTTCATAATTTTCGCCTTGGCCTCGTGGTACTGCTGGCTGTGCAGAATCTGAATGGCGAGGGGTTGATCAGCTGTTTTCTTGATCTGAAAGGATCCCGTTCCGTCATCAAACTCACCTTTCAAAGCATGCATCGCGATATTTTCTAACCTCACGAGTGAATCACTTTGATTTTGTGAATCTTTAAGAAGAGCAAACTCTTGGACGGTAAATCCAGCACTTAACATTCGACTTTCTAGGGATATTTTTTCTCCCGCTTCTGCACTGTTCTGCTCTGCATCACCGGTAACAAGATCCCAGTAAATGTCGTTATAGTCTCGAGGTCGGGGCGTCTCTCCATTTCGGATTGTCAAAATGCGGTTAAAGAACTTCTGATACTTTTCGTTCCCTGTAACCGCGTAGGTGCGGGCCATTCGAGTCAAATCATCCGAGCTCTGGCGAAGCTCGTCCGCTAATTGATAGGAATAATACTTCTGCAATTCAGCCTCAGCTAGTTCGTTAGCTTTTTTTCGACTGATGAAAGAATTACTTACAAGAAGAAGAAGCAAAACTCCTACGGAGATAAAAACCAGCGCTAGAAGTGTTTTTAGCTTCACTCCAGAAAAATACCTCAAAAGGAGGCGGAAAGCGTTAAGAAAATCGGAAGCGAGAAATCCTTGATTGCCCTTCGCTCCTGAATCGCACATCCCATGAACAAGATCGCTTTTTTATAAAAAAGCTGATAAAGTTTCAAAATGCGAGTTCTCGTCACTGGAATGATTGCGGGAATGGACGATGCCGACTACCTTCGTCGGGTCGTCGCCCTCGGCCAGCGCAATAACCGCGAAATCAAGGTCTACAACGCCATCGATGACTTCACGAAGGCAGGGAAAAAACCTCTCGAACGTCTTCTGGGAACTACGGACTATGTTTTTGAACTGACCCGCGAAAAAGAGTACGAAAAAATCGGGTACGAGATTCAGCGAAACAATTATCAGGACGTCATTATTCGTGCCCCCGCCACAGTTGAGTGGAACCGAATCAATCGCAAGTTTAAGGATCAACGGGTTCTTCGGGATTTTATTAAACCTGACCTGATCGTCACCCTCATCGATGCGGAGTGGGCGATCAAACTTAAACTCGAGACTCTTCAAGAGGCCGATCCCTTCCTTATCGCTCTCAAACAGCGAAACCATACTTTGTACGACATCCTATCATGGATGAATGAAGAGGTTAGCCTCTCCGAAGATTGGGCTCGGTACATGGGAGTGCCCCACTATGTCATCGCCGTGGGTGAACCCCCCGAGGCCCTCTATAAACTGGTTACCCATCCAAATCCCTGGGTTGTGTATGCCAGCTACTCGATGAGCTATGGAACTCCGGAGAAACGAAAGGAGATTGACCAGATCATCCACCGTCTCCGCAAGTACGCTGTGATCGTAGATCCCCAGTCGATTGAGATCGGAACCAATTTTGAGGGGGTGCCCGCCAGCGATCGGGAGTCTATTTACGCATATACAGTCCATCGCGATCTGCACTGGTACGTAGGCAAAGTCCACGCCGTTGTGGCCATTCATCCCTACCCTGAACGCCCACCCCTTTCCACAGGCATGATGGATGAACTGGGCCACGCCCGAGATTACATGAAGGCCCGCTATATGATCTTCCCCCGTGGCGGTTTCAGCCCCTTCACCACCGACTCCTATATCGAAAAGGGTCATCTGTTTGAGACCGCCGACGAATTCTTTCATCATCTCGATACGGTTGAAAAAAGACCCCAATTTAAAGACGAACTCGTCCTCCAGGCCGAATTTTTCAAGGGGCAATAATTTAGCTAAGCCCGCCTATGCAAGGCGGGCTCATGACACACACCATCTCGACCCTGCCATCCATTTCTGTTAGGTTTTTCAGATGTCTTTGATTTCCAGAATCAACGAAACCACCCCTGCGCAGACCCTGAGTTCACCAGAGATGCGTCGGTATGCCCGCCATCTCATCATGCCCGAGGTCACAGTGGAAGGTCAGCGCAAGCTCAAGGCATCCCGAGTTTTGGCCATCGGAACGGGCGGCCTCGGCTCCCCTCTTCTCGCCTATCTAGCCGCTGCAGGGGTAGGTCGACTGGGAATCGTTGATTTCGACCGGGTGGACGAATCCAACCTTCAGCGTCAAATTATCCATCGCCAGACCTCCATCGGTCAGGCCAAGGTCGAATCTGCCCGCCGCACCATCTCCGAACTCAATCCCCACGTGGATGTAGTAACCCACGAAATCGCCCTGCGTTCCGACAACGCACTCGAACTATTCCGCGACTACGATGTGGTGGTGGACGGTACCGACAACTTTCCTACCCGCTACCTCGTGAACGACGCATGCGTTCTTTTGGGCAAACCCAATGTGTACGGATCCATCTTCCGCTTCGAGGGCCAATGCACCGTATTCTGGGGAGAAAAAGGCCCCTGCTATCGCTGCCTCTACCCCGAACCACCACCCCCTGGCAGCGTTCCTAGTTGCGCTGAAGGTGGCGTTCTTGGAATCCTTCCAGGCGTCATTGGGGTTCTTCAGGCCATTGAGACTGTAAAACTTATTCTAGGAATCGGTGACCCCCTCATCGGGCGTCTCCTCCTTTTCGATGCCTTGAAAATGAAGTTCAAGGAAATGAAGCTACGCAAAAATCCGCACTGCCCGATCTGTGGTCCCAATAAAACCATCACTGGCCTGATTGATTATGAGCAGTTTTGTGGTGCCCCTGCACGCGAGGGACCGGCACAGGAAGCGCCCCAAGTTCCTGAAATCACCTGCTCCGAGCTCAAACAAAAGATCGATTCCAAAAAGTCGTTTGTCTTGGTCGATGTGCGCGAACCCCACGAATATCAGATCTCCAAAATTGCGGGCTCAACCCTCATTCCCTTGGGAGAAATTCCTAAAAGATGGCAAGAGATTCCCCAAGATCAGGAAATTGTACTTCAGTGCAAAGCGGGAATCCGAAGCGCCAAGGCTCTTCTTTTTCTTCAGCAACAAGGCTACAAAAAACTGCTCAACCTCAAGGGCGGGATCGATGCCTGGTCGGAAGAAATCGACCCCTCTCTTCCCCGCTATTGAAGCTTCTTCAGACTTTACTCTTTCTCGTTCTCGCCCTGTGCCGCCTCGAAGCGGGTGGTCTCGCCAACCTAAAGATTGAAGACCATTTGATTGTCGCAGAGGTAGCCCTCAGCCCTGCGGAGCAGATGAACGGCCTCATGAACCGCGAATCGCTTGAGCTAAATCACGGCATGCTTTTTATTTTCCCCCAGCCGAAAAAAGCATCTTTTTGGATGCACAACACCTCTATCCCTCTGGATCTAGCTTTTCTGAGCGAGGATGGAGTGATTTTGGAGATTCATCCGCTAGTGCCATTTGAAGAAACCCCGGTAGTAAGTAAGTCCGACCAAGTTGCCTACGCACTGGAAGTGAATCGAGACTGGTTCACGTCCCGCGGACTTAAGCCCGGCCTTAAGGTAAAAGGATTACCAAAGAGTTAAGGAAATATCTCAGGCGCGAGCTGAATCACGCGCAAGCTCCCCCCTTATCCCCAAATCTGTCTGTCTAAGGTGCGGTACTGAATTGCCTCAGCTAAATGATCCAACAGAACTATCTCACTTTCCGCCAAATCTGCGATCGTACGGGCAACCTTTAAGATTCGATCCAAAGCTCTCGCACTAAGAGAGAGATCACTCATAGCTCCCGATAAAAGAGACTTCGCCTCCCGATCCATCGGAACTCTTTTCCTTAGATCCCTCGGGCCCATCTGGGCATTGGCATAAATTGTAGACGCGGGCCCGAAGCGCTCCCGCTGCACCGCCCGAGCACGCTCCACCCTAGCTCGGATGGTTGCCGATGATTCCCCGGGCATCTCCGCTAGAAGTTGCTCGTGCTTCAAGGCGGGAACTTCCAGATGCAGATCGATCCGATCCAAAAGCGGACCACTAATTTTATTTAAATACTTCCGTGCTGCTTGCCCGTTCCCCCGCCCTTCAAAAAAACCACGCGGGCTTGGATTCATCGCCCCAACAAACATAAATCTCGCAGGAAAAGTCATCGTCCCTGTAGCCCTTGAAATCGTCACCTGCCCATCCTCCAGCGGTTGCCTTAGAACCTCCAAAGCGGATCTCTTAAATTCTGGTAGTTCATCCAAGAAAAGTACTCCGTGATGCGCCAAACTGACTTCCCCAGGAGCGGGATGTGCCGAACCCCCAATCAACCCAATATCAGAAATCGTATGGTGTGGACTTCGAAACGGTCGCTCCTGAACCAACGATCCCTCGGATCGAAGAAGCCCAGCCACACTATGAATACGTGTCGTCTCAAACGACTCCTCCAGACTCATTTTGGGCAAAATGCTCGGAAGCCGTTTTGCCAGCATGCTTTTCCCCGAGCCCGGGGGGCCGATCATCAAGACGTTATGATTCCCGGCTGCCGCAATTTCCAAAGCCCGCTTCACTGCCTCCTGGCCCTTCACCTCAGAAAAATCTTCCCCACTTCCACAATCCTGATTTGGGGCAATACTCGTACGTATTGGCGTCTCCAATCTTGGGCACGGAATCATCTTTCCGTCGATGACTTCTGCCGCTTCCCGAAGATCTCGAACAGGCACAATCCGAATTCCCTCAACAGCAGAGGCTTCAGCGGCATTCGCCATCGGGACCATTAATCCCCGCAACCTTCGCCCTCGGGCAAGTAGCGCGATAGCCAAAGCCCCCCGCACCGCTCGAACTTCACCATCCAGAGCCAATTCCCCCACCACCATCCATTCCGCCAGTTTTTCATTCGATATTTGACCCGAGCAGGCCAAAAGCCCGAGTGCGATCGGCAGATCAAAGCATGGTCCACCCTTTTTCAGATCTGCAGGAGCTAAGCTGGCAGTAATAAATCCTTCAGGGCAGGAGTAACCGCTATTCCAAATGGCCGCTTTGACCCTTTGACGTGACTCCTTCACGGCCGTGTCTGCCAAACCAACTACCACGAAATTTTCTTTTCCACCCCCCGCATCCACCTCTACTTGCACGGGCAACGCTTCCACCCCGACTACCGCCGCCGACCATGTGCTCGCAAGCTGTCTCATCGGCTCCACGCAAATCCTGCATCGGTTAGACTATAAGCGTGCCGAATCCAACGACATGTCGGCCACT